>Ga0209723_1000073_pt1 | contig 188504 bp, 156 predicted proteins | sample BiotimSIPDNA_2_FD_185750 | JGI IMG/M metagenome (GOLD analysis project Ga0209723, IMG submission 185750) | Anaerobic biogas reactor microbial communites from Washington, USA - Biogas_R2 time_0 SIP DNA (SPAdes) (version 2) | ecosystem: Engineered > Bioreactor > Anaerobic > Unclassified | place...
TCGGCATCCTGAGGCAGCGCGCCGGCCTCCTCGGGGATCCGCCCCCGCGGCTGCTCAACGGTCCGGAGCAGGACGTCGTCATCCGTGACCTTCTCGCCGGGCACGCGAGCGGTGAGGTCGAGGGGCCGGCGTGGCCGGACCGGGTCGTCGGTGCCCTGGGCACCCGCGCCTTCCGCGCCGAGCTGCGCGACCTGCTCATGCGTGCGGTCGAGAACGACCTCGGGGCCGCCGACCTGCTGGAGCTCGCCGAGCGGTACGAGGTGCCCGAGTGGGCCGCGTGTGCCGACCTGCTCGAGGAGTACGACCGGGTCACCGCCCTGGCCACCCCGGGTGCCTACGACCCCGCCTGGATCGTCGCTGCCGCAGCCCAGGCCATCGCTGAGGACCCGGCGCTCGCCTCGGCCGTGCGCGGCGAGCTGCGGCTCATCGTCGTGGACGACGCCCAGGAGCTGACGGCCGGATCTGCCCGTCTGCTGGCGACGATCGCGGCCATTCCCTCGCCGGCCCCGCTGGACATCGTCCTCCTCGGCGACCCCGACACCTCGGTGCAGTCGTTCCGAGGGGCCGATCCCGGAATCCTCGGTGGGGCATCCGGGGCGCCCGTGGATTGGACCGCCCTGTCCCGCACGGGGGTGGCTCGGACGATCCGGCTGCGCACCGCATACCGACCCGGCAGCCTGATCGCGGCTGCCCGCCGGGTCGCGGACGCGATCGGCGCCGCGGGCGGGACCGATCACCGCTCGGTGGACCCTGCACCGGGTCTGGGTGAGGGTTCGCTCGAGACGCACCTGCTGCGCACCCCCTCCGCGGAGGCGGCCTACATCGCCTCACGGGTGCGTGACGCCGTGCTGCACGAGGGTCGCCGGTGGTCGGACATCGCTGTCATCGTCCGTGGGCGCCGGCGCAGTGAGGCGATCAGACGGGCCCTGACCCGTGCGGACGTTCCCGTCGCGGCCGATACCGCCGAGCTGCCGGTGCGCGATGAGCCGGCCGTCCGCCCACTGCTCCAGCTGCTCGGGGCGGTGCTCGACGGCGGTAGCGGGGCGCCGGACGGCGGGCTCACTCCCGAGCTGGTCGTCGAGCTCCTCTCGTCGCGGGTCGGGGGGACGGACGCGGTGCAGCTGCGTCGGCTCCGCCGACAGCTGCGACAGATCGAGCTCGGGCAGGGGGGTGGACGGCCGAGTGACGAGCTGCTCGTCGAGGCCGTCCGGTTCCCGCTCGTCCTTCAGGAGATCGGGGCGGAGGCCGCCGGGGCACGCCGGATCGCCGCCGCGTATGCGGCCGGCCTGTCCGCGGTGAGCGTCGCCGATGAGGACGGTGGCCGGGTGCGCAGACCCGGCGTCCTCGTCGAGAACCTCCTGTGGGCGATGTGGTCGGCGCTCGGCGTGGCCGACCGCTGGCGGTCGCAGGCACTCTCCGGAGGTGCGACTGGAGCGCGGGCGGATCGGGACCTCGATGCCGTGCTCGCCCTCTTCGATGCCGCGGCCCGATTCTCCGATCGTCTCGTCCACGCCGACCCAGGTGCCTTCCTCGCCCACATCGACTCCCAGGAGGTTCCGGGCGACACCATCGCCCAGCGTTCCCCGGTCGGTGACGCGGTGACCGTCCTCACCCCGGCCGGCGCCGCCGGGCGGGCGTGGCCCCTGGTGTTCGTCGCCGGTGTCCAGGAGGGGGTCTGGCCGGACACCCGCCTGCGCGGCATGCTCCTGCGCAGCTCCGAGCTCGTCGACCGGCTCCGTGGGCGACCATGGTCATGGCGCTCGGCCGTCACCGCCGTCCGGCACGACGAGTCCCGATTGTTCTACGTCGCGGCCAGTCGGGCGACCGAGGCTCTCGTCGTCACGGCGGTCCGGGACGAGACCGAGCTGCCTTCCGCCTACCTCGACATCATCGACGGGACGGGTGGGTTGGGCGAGCGGGAGCTCACCGAGGTGACCCGTCCCACGACCTCCCGAGAGCTGGTCGCCTGGCTCCGGCGCTCCCTCCTGGAGCAGCCGGCCCTCACCGAGGCCTCTGTCGGCAGCGGAGCGGTCGCCCGCGACCTGGACCGAGCGGCTTCCAGGCGGACCGGTGGGGACGTGGCGCCCGCCCGGTCTGCTGTGGCGGCCTTGGCCCGCTTGGCCCAGGCCGGGGTGCCGGGTGCCCACCCCGAGCAGTGGTGGGCTCGACGGCAGACGACGAGCACCCGCCCGCTCGCTGCAGCCGACGTGCCCGTGGACGTCTCGCCGTCGCGCATCCAGGCCTTCCACGACTGTCCTCTCCAGTGGCTCCTGACGAGCCGTGGGGGTTTCGGTCCACCCATCGGGTCCTCTGCCCTTGGGACACTCATCCACGACATCGCCCGGGATCTCGGGGACGCCCCCGCGGAGGAGCTCATCGCCGAGGTCGATGCGCGCTGGTCACGGCTCGGCCTGCCAGAAGGATGGGTGAGCGATCGGACGCGTGCGACAGCCCACGACATGATGCGGCGCCTGGCTGCCTACTTCGAGCAGGCCGCCGCCGAGGGGTGGACACGGCTCGGCGCGGAGGTCTCCATGCGCGTCGCCCTGGACCGGGCCCTGCTCCGGGGGCAGGTCGACCGCATCGAGGCGGGTCCGGACGGTGCGGTCCGCATCATCGACTACAAGACCGGTTCCAGCGCCCCCGCCAAGGGCGACATCCCCCGACACGCCCAGCTCGGCGCCTATCAGGTGGCTTTCGTCGAGGGCGCGTTCTCCGAGCACCTCGAGGACCTCGGTAAGACCGCGGGCATCCATATGGGCGCTGGCACCGGCACTGGTGTCGAAACCGACGCCGGCACCGAGGTCGGCAGTGAGGTCGGCGCTGAACCCGGCCGACGGGGCGAGGCGGGGGCGGTCTCCGCCGGGGCGGCGCTTCTCCACATCGGCAAGGCCGGGGGCAAGAGCTTCCGCCTGGACCTCCAGGCTCCGCTGGACTCGGATGACGACCCGCGCTGGGCGCACGACCTCATCGGGAGCACCGCCACCGGGATGGCGGGTGCGACCTTCGACGCCCTCCCTGAGGACCGTCGCTGCGAACGGTGCCCGGTGCGCCGGACCTGCCCCGCCCACCCTGAAGGAGCACCGTTGGCATGACGAGCTCGATCACCGACGAGCCGGTGAGGACATCCCTCGCCGAGGGCGGCGCCACGGTCATGTACTCAGCCGTCGAGGTGGCGCGTGCACTGGGCCTGCCACATGAGCCGACGCCGGAGCAGGCGGCCGTCATCGAGGCGCCGCTGGCGCCGATGCTGGTCGTCGCCGGTGCGGGCTCCGGGAAGACCGAGACGATGGCGGCGCGGGTCGTGTGGCTCGTCGCCAACGGCCTCGTCACCCCGGAGCAGGTGCTGGGCCTGACCTTCACCCGCAAGGCTGCGAGCGAGCTCTCGGCGCGGGTGCAGCGCCGGCTCCAGACGCTCGACGAGGTCGGCCTCATTCCCCCAAGGTCCAACGGCATTCCCCCGGGGGCGGACGACGTCTCATCGCCGCACTCACCCAAGGGGGAGGTGCGACGGCTGCCCGCAGATCCCTTCGCGGGTCGGCCGACGATCTCGACATACCACTCCTATGCCGGATCCATCGTGTCCGACTTCGGGGTGCGCCTGGGGGTGGAGCCGACCGCCCGACTGCTCACGGAGGCAGCCACGTGGCAGCTCGCCTACGAGGCGGCGGTCCGCTTCGACGGCGACGTCAGCGACTTCGACAAGACCGAGGGGTCGCTCACCAGTGCCACCCTCAACCTCGCGGGCGAGCTGGCCGAGCACCTCGTCGACCTGACCGCTGTCGACGACTACCTGGCGAGCTGCATCACGACCCTCGAGGCCATCCCTCTCGTCGTCGACGGCAAGCGCAAGCAGCTGCCGGGCGGCATGAAGGATGCCATTGCATCGATGCGTGCTCGACGGGTCGCCGTCCAGGTCGCGCGTCGGTACGCCCAGCTCAAGGCCTCACGGGACGCCATGGACTTCGCCGACCAGATCGCCGTGGCAGCACGCCTGGCAAGCGAGTTCGCGGACATCGCGGCGATCGAGCAGCAGCGCTACCGCGTCGTCCTGCTCGACGAGTTCCAGGACACCTCGCATGCCCAGCTCCAGCTGCTGAGGTCGCTGTTCTCCGGGACCGCGGTGACCGCTGTCGGCGACCCGCACCAGTCGATCTACGGCTGGCGTGGGGCGTCGGCGACCACGCTGTCCGCCTTCCGCGACGCCTTCTCGACAGGCGGGGATCCGGCCACGGTCCTGCCGCTGGCGACCAGCTGGCGCAACTCGCAGCGGGTGCTCGGCACCGCCAACTCCGTCGCGGAGCCACTGCGGACACGGCTCGCGGTCCCGGTCGAGCGGCTGGCGCAGCGCCCAGACGCACCGGAGGGCCGGGTCTTCGCGGCGCGCTACCTCACCGATCGCGACGAGGCCGACGCCGTCGCGACCTGGCTCAAGGACCGGGGCGCAGGGACCGAAGCGGTGAGTGCGGCCGTCCTGTGCCGCAAGCGCAGCCAGTTCCGCCCCGTCATGGAGGCCCTGGAGGCGCGGGGAGTGCCGTTCGAGGTGGTGGGTCTGGGCGGACTGCTGCTCACTCCCGAGGTCGAGGATGTCGTCGCCCTCCTCAGCGTGGTCGACGACCCCACCCGGGGCGACCACCTCATGCGGCTGCTCCTGGGCCCCATCGTGCGGCTGGGCGCAGCCGATCTGGATGGCTTGTGGACCTATGCCCGCGAACGGCAACGGATCCATGCCCCGCGCGACGGGGAGGCGGTCAAGGACCAGGCGCTCGATGTCGTCGACACCGCGACCCTTGCCGAGGCACTCGAGGACCTCCCACGGCCGGGATGGACCGGCCCGCGTGGACAGACCATCTCCCGCACCGCGCTGGAGCGGCTCGCGGTCCTCGCCGGGATGATCCGGGAGATGCGGTCGCTGGCAGCGGCTCCTCTCCCGGACCTCATCGCCGCTGCGGAGCAGGTCCTCGGTCTCGACATCGAGGTGGCGGCCCGACCTGGCTACTACCTCTCGGCGGCCAGAGCCCATCTCGATGCCTTCGTCGACGTCGCTGCCGAGTTCAGCGCCAGCGCCGACCGGGTGAGCCTAGGCGCCTTCCTCGCGTGGCTCGAGGCCGCAGAGCACCACGAGCGCGGCCTCGAGACCCGTGCCTCGGACAGCGCAGCGGGACCGGTCTCCATCATGACGATCCACGCCGCGAAGGGCCTGGAGTGGGACGTTGTCGCCGTGCCCGGTCTCGTCGAGGCGACCTTCCCGACCCATCGCAGCCAGCCGTCAGGGAAGTCGGGTCGCTGGACGATCGGTTCGCAGACGGGCAAAGGGTGGCTCGGCTCTGTGACCGAGGCCGGGATCCCGCATGCCCTCCGAGGGGACCGGGCCGGTCTGCCCGACCTCGACTGGAGATCACTGCGGGACTCGGTGGAGGCGGCGAACGCGTGGCAGGAGTTCTGCGAGGCAATGGGAGAGCACGCAATGGAGGAGGAGCGACGCCTCGCCTACGTCGCCTTCACCCGCGCCAAGGAGCAGCTCCTGCTCACCTGCTCCGTGTGGGGCCCACAGAAGAGTCCGCGAGTGACCTCCCGGTTCCTCGTCGATGCCCTCGCTGGTGCCGGTCTGCTCGAGGCGGACCCCGAAGAACGGTGGCGGCGACTGGACGAGGGTCGGCTGCCGTTGGGTGCCGCGGACGCCGGTGTCACGGTGCTGCGCTGGGAGCCGATGCCGCCGGTCGAGGAATTCGTGAAGCCGGAGAGGACCTCGGAGCGTGCGGCGGTGTGGCCGGTGGAGGGGCCCAGCGAGTCGGCTGCGTACGAGCGCCGGGAGCTGGCCGCAGCAGCGATCGTGCAGGCGATGGCGGCAGAGCCGTGGCAGGGCGTTGCCCCCGATGACGAGACCCGGGTCCTGACCGAGCGGATCCTGAGGCAGCAGACCCAGGAGCGGCGACCCTCCGAGCAGTTGCCCGCACTCGAGGCCATCTCCGCCTCCAACGTCGTCGCAGCCGCCCGTTCACCCCAGGCGTTCGCGGCTTCGCTGCGCCGTCCGATGCCGACCGCGCCGAATCCCGCTGCCCGTCGAGGCACCCGCTTCCACGCATTCGTGGAGCAGCACTTCGGTCGCGCAGCGATGCTCGACTGGGACGAGCTCCCAGGCAGCGCCGACGCCGAGGACCACGGCGGCGAGGAGGCGGCTCTGGCCACGATGAAGGCGCACTTCCTCGCCAGCGAGTGGGCCGACCGCGCCCCGGTGGCCATCGAGACCCCGGTCGAGACCGTCCTGCCCACCGTGCACGGGCCAGTGGCGGTCCGGGGCCGGATCGACGCCGTCTTCGAGCGTCCGGGCGGTGGCGTGACGATCGTGGACTGGAAGTCGGGCGCCCCCGGCGCGGAGGGGGATCTCGCGGCGCGGGCGGTTCAGCTCGGCGTCTACGCCCTGGCTTGGGAGCGGATCCACCGACTCGCCCCTGGCTCGGTGGACGTGGCGTTCTACTTCGCTGCCACAGGCGAGACGGTCCGTCCGCCCCTGCCCACCCAGGAGCAGATCGTCCATGTGCTCGACTCCATCCAGGCACAGCACTCCCGCTAGCGCCCCGAAGGTCTGGCCCGCACCCGCGAGGTGACAGATGGACAGGGCCCAGCCGAGAAGCATGCGGCTCGAGCCGAGCGCGGGTTCAGCGGGACTTGGATCCGTCCTGCTCAGACCCGTCCCCTTCAGACCCGTCCTCGCCCGGGGGCTCGGCATCGCCGTGCTCCTGAGGCTCAGCGCGCTCATGCTCAGGAGACTCGTCATCAGCGCTCTCATGGTCATGGCGCTCGTCGTCGTGGGACTCGTCGCTGCCGGCGTCCCCGCTGCCCTCGTGCTCGCTGCCCGTCTCCCCGCTGCCCTCGTGCTCGATGACGTCGTGCTCGATGACATCGATGACATCCGTGGCGTCACCGTGAGAATCAGGCTGGTCAGCGGGCTCGCGCGAGCCACCGGGCCCGGGAGCCTCGTCCGGATCAGCTCCGTCCGGATCACCGGCTCCACCCGAGTGCTCGTCGTCCTCGAAGCCCAGCTGCGCCGGAGTGATCTCCGAAGTGGCGAGGTCGTCGTCGGGGTCATCGTGGGCGCGTTCTCCCGCCGTCGGCTTGTCAGCCGACTGCTCCGTACCCACCTGCTCACCGCCAAGGGGGTCGCCTCCGGCCTGACCGCCCCCCTGCACCTCGCGTGGCGCGGGAGGGGGCGCATACTCGGAGACCGGCGTGGCCGGCACGATGCGCAGGCGCTTCGCCAGGCGCTCGTCGTGCACCGCGTCGTCCAGCCGCCGCAGGCGAGCGGTGAGCGCCTCGGTGACGACGTCGTCGCGGTTGGACACTGCCCGCATGAGCTGACCGAGCAGCTCGAGCTCGCTGGCCAACCGGGCCCTGGCCAGGAGATGAGGGTCGGGACGCTCGACGCGCACCTGCGCATACGCATGGAAGACGGAGTCGACGACCTCGGCACGGGTGGAGGCGACTAGAGCGGCGAAGTCGTCAGCTGGGTCGGCGATCTTCGCCGACTCCCAGCCGATGACCCCTCGGATCGTCGCCTTCGTGGTGTCGGCGCGGTCCGGGAAGGTGACGAGTACGTTGCCGCCGTGCAGCGCCCCGTGGACCGGGGTGGGGGCGAACCTCCACAGCCGCACGTCGTCGAGCGCCTCCTCCCACCGCGCCAGCAGCCCGGCGGGTACGCGACCGGTGGCCGCGCCCCGGTCGATCTCTGCGAGGTGCCGCTTGCGGTAGGACTCGGCGTCGTAGGCCGGCAGACCCGCCTCGTCGTAGAGGGCGCGGTCGATGTTGTGGATCATGGCGATGACCCGGCCCAGCTCAGCGGTCAGCGGGTGACCGGGGTGCAGGGCCGCGAGGTCGATCGGCTCGCCGGGGATGTAGGAGTGGACCGAGGCCCGCCCGATCCCCGGGATCGGCGCGAAGCCCTTGGCCGCCGGGACCGCGAAGGGCACGCGGCGCACGAGGAGGCCGAGCATGGCGAGGGATGCGTCCATCCGGGCTGCGTCGACCTCGCTGCGCGGAGCCCGGATGACCCAGCGTCGCTGCTGACTGTCCTGGATGAACGCGACGTCGAAGTGCTCCTCCTCGCCGAGGAAGACCTGTTGCACGGCAATCGGGTCCAGGCCGGGCACAGCGGCACTGGCGAGCGCGGCAAGACGGAGGGACTGGTCCACGGATCCCACCGTATGCGTTCGGTCGCCTTGTTCGGGTGAGGCACACGGAGGGTTCGGGAGGGAACGGATCGTTCGGGCTGGATCCGTGGACGCTCGCTACGCTCCCGCCTATGAGACGACTCGCGGCCGTGACCTTCGCCGACGGCGTCCTCGACCGGGCCGCGCACCGGCGCACCGACCCTGACCTCATCCCGAGCCTGGTCGCGGATCCGACCACGTCGGTCATCGAGGCGACCGAGCAGGGCTTCGCCGTCACCGACGACGGGCGGCTCTCCGTCCGGGCGCCGCGGCCGTCGGACGCCGATGCCGAGCTGGTCGTCTTCCTCGGCGAGGCCGCGCCAGAGGGGTCGGACAGCGACGAGGAGAGCCACGCATACCTCCTCGTCGTGCCCCGCGGGGCCGAGCCCCCGCCGCGTGGGCTCGGGCTGCGCGAGCTCATCAGCGGCCTGGACAGGACGACGGCCGCGATCGCCGCGACGGCGCAGGGCCTCGTGAACTGGCACCGGACCCACCCGCGGTGCAGCCTCTGCGGCGAGCCGACCGTGCCCGATCTCGCGGGCTGGATCCGCAGGTGCCCGCAAGACGACAGCCAGCACTTCCCGCGCACCGACGTCGCCGTGATCATGGCCGTGACCGACGAGGATGACCGGCTGCTCCTCGGCCGCGCCCCGAGCTGGCCGCCGGGAAGGATGTCCATCCTCGCGGGGTTCCTCGAGCCGGGGGAGACGCTCGAGCAGGCGGTTGCGCGGGAGGTCCGCGAAGAGGTGGGGATCGAGGTCGAGGACGTGGAGTACGTCGCCGACCAGCCCTGGCCGTTCCCGTCGTCGCTGATGATCGGCTTCACGGCCCGGGCTCGGCAGACCGAGCTCGTGCTCGACAACACCGAGCTCGTCGAGGCGCGGTGGGTGAGCCGCGAGGAGGTGCCCAGGCTCCTCGCCGAAGGGAGCTACCGGCCGAGCCCCCGCTTCTCGATCTCCCGCTCGCTCGTGGAGGACTGGTACGGCGGGCCGCTGCCTACGAGGCGAGCCGCTCCTTGACCTCGGCGAGGGAGGGGTTGGTGGCCGCCGAGCCGTCGGGGAAGAGTACCGTCGGGACGGTCCGGTTGCCGTGGTTGACCCGGGTGACGATGTCCGCTGCGTCCGGGTGCTCCTCGATGTCCACCTCGGCGAACGGGATGTTCTCGCGCTCGAGCTGGAACTTCAGCCGTCGGCAGTAGCCGCACCACGTCGTGGTGAACATGGTGATGCCCTCCTCGGGCACATACGGGGTCTCGCTGGTCGCGGCGTCGTTCGATAGGTCCACGAGTTGAACCCTAGACCAGCGCGTGCGGCACCATCTCGGGGCGCGCATCCGCAACTGTCTGTGCCGGTGTGGATCGACTGGCCAGGCTGTCGGGTCTCGGTGAGAGACTGACGGGGCTATGCCGACCCGCCCACCGAGATCCTCCGCCCGCCCCCAGCCGGACACGACCGTCAGCCCGGCTGTCCAGAGGGGGAGCGTCGACCTCGAGGCGATCCTCTCCGACCTCGATCCCGAGCAGCGAGCGGTCGCGGCCCAGCCACGAGGTGCGATGTGCGTGCTCGCCGGGGCCGGCACGGGGAAGACCCGCGCCATCACCCACCGGATCGCGTATGCGGTGCACGCCGGCGTCTTCGCTCCCACCCAGGTCCTTGCGGTCACCTTCACCGCCCGGGCCGCGGGGGAGATGCGGACGCGGCTGCGACAGCTCGGCGTCGAGGGGGTCCAGGCCCGCACGTTCCACGCCGCTGCCCTGCGGCAGCTGCACTACTTCTGGCCGCAGGCGATCGGGGGTGGGGCGCCTCAGGTCCAGGGCCACAAGGCCCCCCTCGTGGCGGAGGCGCTGAGCCGGCTACGGCTCGAGGTGGACCGGACGACGATCCGCGACGTGGCCGCCGAGATCGAGTGGTCCAAGGTCTCCATGCTGACTGCGGAGGCCTATCCCGCCGCCGCCCGGGCCGCCCGGCGGGAGGCGCCGGGGATGGACCACAGCGCCATGGCCAAGGTCATCGAGACCTACGAGGCGTGCAAGGCCGATCGCGGGGTCATCGACTTCGAGGACGTGCTGCTGCTCACCGTCGGCATCCTCGAGGACCGCGGGGACATCGCCGCGGCGGTGCGCCGCCAGTACCGGTCCTTCGTCGTCGACGAGTACCAGGACGTCAGCGCCCTCCAGCAGCGGCTGCTCGACGCCTGGGTGGGGGACCGCGACGACGTCTGTGTCGTCGGTGACCCGGCCCAGACGATCTACTCCTTCACCGGCGCCAGCGACCGCTTCCTCCTCGACTTCCCGCAGCGCTACCCCGGCGCCACGATCGTCGAGCTGGTCCGCAACTACCGCTCCACCCCCCAGATCCTCGAGGTCGCGAACAAGGTCATCGCGGCGCCCACGGCGAGGATGCGCCGGCCTCTTCGGCTCGTCGCGCAGCAGCAAGGGGGTCCGAGACCCACGCTGCGCGAGCATGCCGACGACGCGGCCGAGGCCGACGCGGTGGCTGCGGAGATCCGGGCCCGTCTGGATGCCGGGGTGCTGCCGGCCCAGGTCGCTGTGTTGATGCGCACCAACGGCCAGACCGAGGCCCTCGAGGCTGCTCTCGCAGATGCCGGTGTGCCGTACCTCGTGCGTGGGGGAGAGCGCTTCTTCAGCCGGGCGGAGGTGCGCCAGGCCTTGGTGCTGCTGCGCGGTGCGGCACGGACCGATGACGGCTCGACGCCGCTCGCCGAGCTGGTCGGGGCGGTGCTCGGCGGCGCCGGCTGGAGCCCCGATCCGCCGGGCACCCGTGGTGCCGCACGGGAGCGGTGGGAGAGCCTGGCGGCCCTGGTCGACCTCGCCGAGGAGACCGCCGCTGCGAGCCCCGCGGCCCGGGTCGCCGACTTCGTCACGATCCTCGAGGAGCGGGCGGTGGCGCAGCACGCTCCCGCCGCGGCGGGGGTCACGCTGGCCTCGCTCCACGCGGCCAAGGGGCTGGAGTGGGACCACGTCCACCTCATCGGGTGCAGTGAGGGTCTGCTCCCGATCAGCCTCGCGGACACCCCGGAGGCGGTCGACGAGGAGCGTCGGCTCCTCTATGTCGGCGTCACCCGGGCCCGCACGACCCTGTCCCTCTCGTATGCGCTCGGCCGCTCCGGCTCGCGTGGCGGGCGCAGGCTCTCCCGGTTCCTCTACGGGTTGGGGGAGGCGGTCGACGGTCTTCCCCGCCACGCTGAGGTGTCCGCGAAGGCCGAGGCGCCGCGACGGCGGCGGCGCAAGACCGGGACTCGCAGGACGCCGACCTGCTCCGCGTGCGGTGCCCCGCTGGACACCGCCGCAGCCCGCATCCTGGGTCGCTGCGAGACGTGCCCTTCCTCGGCCGACCCGGCGCTGGTCGAGGCACTGCGGGAGTGGCGGACCCGCCGGGCCAGCACCGACAAGGTGCCCGCGTATGTCGTGCTCACGGACGCCACCCTGCTGGCCCTGGCCGAGCGGCGGCCCCGTACGGAGGACGACCTCCTCGACATCCCGGGGATCGCCGAGCGCAAGGTCGAGAGCTATGGTGCCGAGCTCCTCGCGGTGCTCCATCCCCGCGCCTGACCACCGGCTGAGCCGCGTCCGGGGCCGGACGCAAAGGATGCATCGCATCGACCGTTCGGTGCGGAAAATGCGGCGATCTCAGCTGTTCGCAACAAATAGCGTTGCGCCGGCTCGGGCCGAGGTCTACTGTTCTTTGAAGTCCTTCGACCCGAAGGCATGATCACGCGAGACAACGAGCGGAAGGAGGCTCCGGTGATCAAGATGTCCACGATTTCGGCCGGTGTCACCGGCGCTCTTGCCATGTCCGCGTGCTTCGACGCAGCCATCAGTGGCATTCCGGGATCCCGTGAGCGCATCGGCGCCGGCCAGGTCATGACCTTCGTACTGCGTTCCCCCCGTGTCGGCTACGCCGCAGGCTGGAACACCGTCGATGTCCCGACCCCCATGCTCGTCCGTTCTGGAGGTGCTGGCGGATAACCATCCGTATCCACACCACCTGACCTTCTCAAAGGCCACGGACCCGCACCGGGATCCGTGGCCTTTCGCTTTTCCATCTCCACCATCGATCGCCGACATCGATCGCAGAGAACGACTCACCACCACCCACGATGAGGAAAGAGCAACGAGATGACAATCGAGCAGGAGGTGCCTGAGATGAACCTCACCGCACTCCTCGACAACGGCGCCTTCACCCAGGCCCTCAGTCGCGATGTCCCGTGCCAGCAGGAGGATCCGGAGCTCTGGTTCGCAGAGACCCCTGACGACGTCGAGTTCGCCAAGGCGCTGTGCGGGACCTGTCCGGTGCAGGATGCCTGCTTCAAGGGCGCCCTGGCCCGACGCGAGCCCTGGGGCGTCTGGGGCGGACAGCTCTTCATAGGGGGCACCGTCGTGGCCAGGAAGCGGCCGCGGGGTCGTCCCCGCAAGGATGCTGCCGCTGTGGCAGCAGCGACCGCGGAGCACGCGAGCGCCGAGGCAGCACGGGTGCTCGCGGGACGGGCGTCGTAGGACTGAGGCGCGGATTAGGCTGACTGGCTATGACGCGTCTGCAGATCGCCCAGGACCCGCACGCCGACGAGGTGCTCAGCACCGATCCCTTCGGGCTGCTGGTCGGGATGCTTCTCGACCAGCAGTTCCCGATGGAGCGCGCCTTCGCAGGGCCGGCGAAGATCCTCGCCCGGTTCGGAACCCTTGACCCGGCGGCCATCGCGCACGCCGATCCCGAGGCGTTCGCCGACCTGTGCGCCACCCCGCCGGCCATCCACCGCTACGGGCGGTCGATGGCCGGCCGGGTGCAGGCGCTGGCGCGGGTCGTCGTGGACGACTATGACGGCGATGCGGCCCGGATCTGGCGGGACGCCGGCTCCGCCGACGAGCTCCTGGCGCGGCTCAAGGCCCTCCCAGGCTTCGGCGAGCAGAAGGCTCGGATCTTCGCCGCCCTGCTGGGCAAGCAGCTCGGAGTGCGCCCGGACAAGTGGCGCGAGGTCATCGGACCGTATGCGGAGGAGGGCTCGTTCCGCTCGGTCGCCGACGTGGTCGACGAGGAGTCCCTCCAGAAGGTGCGTGACTTCAAGAAGGCGGCCAAGGCCGCCGCGAAGGGCTAGGCGCCGACGAGAGTCGCCCCATCAGAAAAGATCCTCGACCTCGGAGCCGTCGGCGTCCTCGTCGAGCGGCGGGAAGTCCGCTCCGGGGACGAGCTCCTCGAACATCGCCCGTCCCGGCACGGTCCCCCCGATCTGGCACAGGACCCCGATCCCGCCGAGCCAGACCCGGTGGATGAGGAGGTAGTCGGGCGGCAGGTTGAGCCGGGTGCCCACGACCCAGTCCGGCTGTCGCGGGTCGTTGATCCGGGTGCCGATTCCGCGCAGCCACTCCCGCGTGAAGGTGAACTCCGCGGTGAGCAGCGGGGCGAGGAACGGCGTGAGGTACGAGAGCAGCTGGTCGGGATCGATCGTGATCGACGACCGGATGAAGCCGGCGGCCCGGAGGCGTTCGGTCATCTCCTCGGCCTCACCCCGCAGGGCGAGGGAGAGGATCTCGCCCAGGTCCGGGGGGAGTCCGTCAGGCAGCCGGTTGACGGCTCCGAAGTCGAAGACCGCAAGGCGACCATCCGGGGTGAGGCGGTAGTTGCCCGGGTGGGGGTCGGCGTGCAGCGCCTTGGCGCGCTCGGGCCCGCTGAGGAGGAACTCCAGGTAGCGGCCGGCTGCGTCGTCGCGCTCCTCCGTCGTGCCGTTGGCGATGATGTCCGAGAGCGGGCGTCCCTCGATCCACTCGGTCACGAGCACCTTCTCGGACTGGGCGAGCACATCGGGGATGACGATGTGCGGATCGTTGCGGAAGGCACGTGCGAAGGCCTTCTGGTGGCTGGCCTCCAACGCGTAGTCCAGCTCCTCACTCATCCGCTCCATGAGCTCCTCGGTGATCGGCCCCATGTCGATCCCGGGAACGAGGCTGCCCGCGAGCTTGGCGACCCTCGAGAGCTGGACGAGGTCGCTCTTCAGCGCTTTCGCGACGCCTGGGTACTGCACCTTCACGGCGACCTCGCGGCCATCGCGCCAGATGGCCTTGTGGACCTGCCCGATCGAGGCGGCCGCCGCTGGTTCATCGTCGAAGTGCGTGAACTTCGTTGAACGCCAACGTGGCCCGAGCTGCTCGGCGAGGATGGTATGCACCTTCTCGGCCGGCATCGGCGGGGCCGCGTCCTGGAGCTTGGTGAGGGTGGCGCGGTACGGCGCGACGAGCTCCTCCGGGAGCGCCGCCTCCATGATGGAGAGGGCCTGGCCGACCTTCATCGCACCGCCCTTGAGCTGACCGAGCACCGAGAACAACTGGTCCGCGGTGCGGGCCTGCAGCTCCTGGGCCACGAGCTCGGCCGGCTTGCCGCCCACCCGCTTGCCGAGCGCCCAGGCGGTCCGGCCGGCGAGTCCGAGCGGGAGCGTGGCGAGCTTCGCGGTGCGCGTCACCCCGCGCAGCGGCAGATCCGTCACTCGCGCACCGTCGCCATCGTCACTGGCGCACCGTCGTCATCGTCATGTCTGCCTGTCGTCCTCGGCCCGCGGTATCTCGCGGTCGTTGTCTGGTGGTGGTGCTGGTCTCGTGACCGGGTGACGTCATCCTCGCCGATCCGGCACGGCGCTGCACCCGCTCACGTCATTGTCGCACCGGGTCCGTCCGGCGCTGCGTTAACCGGTCGGTGACCGGCCAGGTCGCAGTGTGGGTGGACCTCGTGCCGGGACGTCGCAAGGGAGGGCAGGGGGAGCGCGGTGTGCCACCGGATCCCCACCGGTGGCGGGTGTGCGTCGATGACGCCGAGGGCGAGCATGGCTACGGTGCCGGAGACGAGGCCCGCCAGGCTCGGCTCCGCCTGGACCAGTTCGTGCTGCGCGTCCCCGAGCAGGTTCCAGGACGCCGACGTGAGGCGGGGGTCGGATCCGGGAAGGCCCAGGTGCACACACGTCAGGCACGGCCCCGCACCGGGAACGAGGAGCGGCCCGATGTCGGCCGATGCCGCATGGGCCAGGACGGGCAGGTGGACCACTCCGCGCTCCCACCAGTCGCGGGAGCGGGCGAAGGGCAGCCGGGTGCCCACGCTGATGACGAGGGTCGGGTCGGGGGAGTCGCGGTCGTGGTCCTCGCCGGCCGACGCATACCAACCCATGCGGATCCGGTCGACGCCGGCGGCTCCGAGGAGACGGGCGAGAAGGCCGGTGAGCGGACCGCGGCCATCGATGACGACACGCGCGCCCGACCGCCGTTGCGCCACTGTCGAGGCACTCCGGTCGTGCAGGGGCTGCTCGTCACCGGCTCTCAGGCGCGCGAGGGTCCAAGCACTGAGCCCGCAGTCGCCGGCCAGGGCATCCGGCCGGGCACCGGTCAGTCCGGCGTCCTCGAGGGCGCGCACGATCTGGCGCACCCGGGCAACCGGCAGCCCGCACGCGGAGGCGAGGGTCGTCACCCGGAGCGGCGCTGCGGCGCCGGCCAGCAGGTCGAGGAGCCTGCTGACCGCACGGACCTCGGCGACCTCGAGGCCACCGAGAACGGCGCCGTGGACGGGATCCTCGCCCAACCGGATCGTGTCGTGGGAGTGCCCCTGCGGTCGCAGGCCGGGATGCAGAGGTCCGACGAGCTGGTGAGCGTCCGGTGACGTCGATCCGGTGTCCGCGCTCGCCGCAGTGCCGACAGTGGCACGCAGGGTGAGCGCTCGGACCGACATGTCTGACAGTGAAGCGCACGCCCGCTGCCCAGTCCCTGGGTTTTCCACAGCGACGACTGGCCCGGGCCGCAGCCTCTCGCCGGCGACGGCGCGCGGACGCGTCGCCTCCCCTGGAGACGGCAGAGCGGGCGGGACCCGATCGGTCCCACCCGCTCTGGTCGTCAGCAGCGTGCGTTCAGGGCACTGCTGACGAGGGCGTCATCACCCGGAGAGGCTCAGGCCTTGCCGAGAATGCGGTTGAGGTTGGTGCCACACACGGGGCACTTGCCCTTGGCCATCCGGCGGCCGTTGTCGGAAACGACAACCTTGCCCTCGGCCTCGCGCTTCTCCTTGCACTTGACGCAGTAGAACTCGCCCTTGTAGGTCTCGTCCGCCATGTCTTCTCCTTCGGTCCAACCCTTGCGGCTGCGAACGCAGGTGTGCGCGGCGCCGTGAAGGGGCTGCTAAAGACCCTAAACGAGCACACAGGCTTGTCCGAACAGGTCTGAGCACGGCGCGCCGCTGAAATCCGTCCTCATCCGTCACATCTGTCCCACCGGCCTCAGTGGCACCAGATGTCAGGCTCGAACCTGCCGAGCCCGGTCGATGAGCACGCCCAGCTCGGTCACCGTCGCCGGCGGCAGGCTCGCGACCGGCCACCAGCGGACGTCGAGAGACTCCTCGCTGCGCACGGGGCGAGTGCCGGCATCGGACCAGCCGACGAACCGGACGTCCAGGTGCGCCTCGCAGCGCCCGAAGCGCGCACCGAGAGAGTGCTGGTGCAGCTCCACGATCTGCGAGTGGACCCGGATCGTCGCGATCCCGGACTCCTCCCACACCTCGCGCTCGGCGGCGGCGTGGAGAGTCGGGTCGGTGACCTCGATGTGCCCACCGAACTGCAGCCACGTCCTCGCCTTGCCGTGCAGGGTCAGCAGGACGTGGTCACCGGTGTGGTCCAGGACGACGCAGGAGGCCGTCAGGTGCACAGGGGGTCCCGCCTTGAACACCGCGGTGTCGTCCTCGAGCGCACGCAGGTATGCGTCCCGCCCCTCGCGTTGCTGGGCGTCCTCAGGCGCGTAACCGGTGAGCATCGCCACCGCGTCCTGCCACACGGGCGACCGGCGCGGCAGAGCGGAACCGGTGTCTGACATGCTTGCGGTGGCTGGCACGGCTGGGGGTGCCGCCGGGTCGGTGCCGGAGGGGCTCACCTCTCTCCGTCGTCGGAGCCAGGATTGCCGGAGCCGGAGCCGTCAGGGCCGGAACCCTCGGCCCCGGGGTCACTTTGGCCAGGGTCGTCCTTACCGCCGAGCAGCTTCTCGAGCTCGGCGTCGAGGTCGTCGCTCTGCGGGGTGCCGAACCGCTCGACATAGCCCAGCGGGTCGTCCAGGTCGGCCGACCGCGGCGCGAGGTCCGGGTGCTCCCAGACGTCGTCGCGGGCGGAGCGGCCGTGGGTGCTCTCCATGGCGCGGAAGAGGTTGGCCGCGTCGCGCAGACGGCGGGGACGCAGGTCGAGTCCGACGAGTCCGCGGAACACCTTCTCCGCAGGCCCACCACTTGCCCGACGCCTGCGAATCGCCTCGGCAAGCGCGGCACTCTCCGGGAGGGTCGTGGCGGTGGCGGCCTCGGCGACGACGTCCACCCATCCCTCGATGAGGGCGAGCGACGTCTCGAGCCGGTCCAGGGCACGCGCCTGTGCCGGGCTCGGCGTCGGTGCGAACAGCGATCCGCTCAGCGCGGACTGCAGCGCCTGCGGGTCCTGGAGGTCAATGCCCTGGAGCTGGGACTCGATGGCGTCGAGGTCGAAGGTGATGTCCGCTGCGTAGTCCCGCACCGCCGCGAGCACCTGCGGGCCGAGCCACGGCACCTGGGCGAAGAGGCGGGTGCGGGCCACCTCCCGGACCGCGAGATAGAGCCGCACCTCGGTGGCGTCGAGCGAGAGGCCGGCTGCCACCTCGTTGATCGCCGCGGGCATCAGCACGATGTGGTCGTCGGGGACGAGCGGCAGGCCGACATCACTGCCCGTGAGCACCTCCCGGCTGAGCGTCCCGATCGCCTGACCGAGCTGGGCGGAGAACATCCCGGCACTCAGCCGCTCGAGCATGCCCTGGACCTGACCCATGACCATCGAGGCGTCCATCCCGGGCGGGAGCAGCCCGCGCAGCTCCTCCGGCAGGTCGCCGCCGCCTCCGGTGAGGCGGTCGAGCTGGGTCGTCGAGGCCTGGGACATCGCCTTCGAGAGCCCCTTGGCGACGGGGGCCACGAGCTCGGTCCACAGCGGCAGCGTCTCCTCCGCCCAGTTCAGCGGGGTCCAGGCATGCGCCCAGGCGGTATGCGGGGGCAGGTCGGTCGCGCCGTCGACCCAGAGCGAGGCGATCCGCACGGCGTCGGAGACAGCCCGGGCGTCGTTGTCGTCCACCTCGTCGGCCGGTCGTCCGCCCACCGCGCCAGCGGCCAGGACGGCGCGGGCCGCGGCGAGCGCAGCGTCCTGGTCCACCCCGCCCGGTGCCGGTGACCCGGCCCCGAACAGTCCGCCCAGAAGGCCGCCACCTGAGCCGCTCATCATGGAGCCGACCTGGTCCATGGCCTGCTGGAGCATGCCCGGGTCCATCCGGTCGAGACCGAGGTTGCCCAGGAGTCCGGCCATCTCAGGAGGGACCGGACCTCCCGTGAGGCTCTCGAACATCCGCTCCAGCTCCGGTGGCAGCCCGCTACCGCCGCTGCTCTCGCCACCGCTCTGCTCATCAGGGTCGCGGGGCATGTCGTCGTCGGAACCGGTCGGCTGGATCTCGTCTGGCACAGTGCCATTGTCCTTCACTACAGGGCTCGCGGGGTCGGCGAGCATGAGGGATGTCCTGCCCGTGAAACCTCGAGGACGCTCCGAACGTTCCCTCCTGCGGGTCCACCGTCCCGGGAGCATCTGGGTCGGCAGGCCATAATGAACCCCCGGCCGGTGAGCAGCCGCGACAGCTCGGCCATCGCATACCTGATCCACCGCAAGAGGGATCCACGCAGACCGGATCCACCGCGCATACACGTCAAGGAGAGTCACCGGTGCAGAACCACCCGCGAGTCGCACTCGTCGACGTCCGCGACCAGCCGCTCTCCCTCGACGAGGTGGTGGCGGCCGTGCAGCGGGCGAGCCACGGGGCGGTCGTGACCTTCACCGGGATCGTGCGCGACCACGACCACGGCGGCGAGGGGGAGTCCCGGGACGTGCTCGGCCTGACCTACTCCGCGCACCCCTCGGCCCTCGAGAAGCTGCACGAGTCCTGTGCCCGGGTGGCCGACGCGCACCCCCGGGTCGTCGTCGCCGCGGTGCACCGGACCGGCGAGCTGACCATCGGCGACCTCGCTGTCGTCCTCGCGGCGGCCTCGGGTCACCGGGCGGAGGCCTTCGCCGCCGCGCGGGCCCTCATCGACGACCTCAAGAGCACCGTGCCGATCTGGAAGCACCAGGCCTTCGCCGACGGGACCGACGAATGGGTCGGTCTTCCGTGATCGAGGTTCCCGAGCGTCAGAAGATCGGCCGGGGCGGGGTCGCCATCCTCGTGGCCGCGATGGCGGGTCTGGTGACAGCCATCCTCCTCGCGCAGGTCACCGTGCCCTACGCGGTGATGACGCCCGGGCCTGCAATGAACACCCTCGGTGAGGTCAGGGAGGGCTCGCCGCTCATCGTCGTCGACGGCGCGCCCACCTATCCCACGGAGGGCGAGCTCAACTTCACGACCGTCCGCATCGGTGGCGGGCCGGGCAACGAGACGACGATCTTCGACTACATCTCGGCCCGGTTCTCCGACGAGGCGACCATCCTGCCCGTCGAGCAGGTCTTCCCACCCGGCGCCACCCGCACCGAGATCCGGGAGGAGAACCAGGCGGAGATGGCAGGCTCCCAGCAGGGGGCCGCCGCCGTCGCACTGCGCGAGCTGGGCTTCGAGGTCGAGGAGACAGTGACGGTGGTCGGGATCGACGAGGCCTCGACCTTCGTCGGATCCCTGAAGGAAGGCGACATCATCACGGGCGTGAACGGCACGCCGACGGACAGCTCGGAGGCGGTCCGCGCGGAAGTTGCCAAGGTCCCGATCGACGGTGAGGTGTCGATCCAGATCGAACGCAACGGGCGACCCATGTCGGTCGAGGGGCGCACGATCGATGCCGGTGGTCGGCCGGTGCTCGGCATCTACCTGTCCCGGTCCTTCGACTCCGAGGTCGAGGTGACGATCAGCGCCGGCGACGTCGGAGGGTCTTCGGCCGGAATGATGTTCGCCCTGGCGATCTATGACGTGCTCACCGAGGGACCACTGACCGGCGGCAAGGACATCGCCGGCACCGGGACGATCAACCCGGAGGGTCAGGTCGGCCCGATCAGTGGGATCAAGCAGAAGGTCATCGGGGCGAAGAAGGCCGGCTCGGAGTACTTCCTGGCCCCGGAGTCGAACTGCGCCGAGCTCAAGGGGGAGGTGCCCGACGGCATCGAGGTGTTCTCGGTGTCGACCTTCGACGAGGCACTTGCCGCGGTCGAGGCCATCGCAGCCGACGACGTGGGGGAGCTGGCCCGCTGCGGGTGACCCCCGCATACCCTCTCGGCACCGGAGCAGACCCCGCTGCTGAGATCAGGTTGCCGTGGAGCCCGCGTCGTCCGCGAAGGTGGCGAGCAGACCGTGCACGAGGCCCGGCGCGATCTCGGCGCCCTGCGCCACCCGGTCATCCCGATCGTGGTCCCGCTGCCGCAACAGACAGGTGTGTGAGCCGTCCCGGAGCACCGCCACGAGGAGCCGCACGTCCTTGCGTTCCGGGTGAGCGGCGAGACGCGCCAGTGCCTCCTCGGCATCTGCGGGGAGATCGTGCTCGGCCCCTGGCGGGACGACGATGCGCTCGACGGCGATCGCTGCGCCGACCACGGCGTCCGGCCAGGTGATCTGGGCGAGCATCGACTCGAGATGATCGGGGGAGGGCAGGTCCTCCTGCTCGACCGCGGTGAGTGAGCCGGGCCTGGTGTCGTGCGGTTGCAGGGCGTCGAGGAACCCGGGCTCGTGCTCGAGCAGGTGGGTGGTCTCGACGAGGGCGAAGAGTCGCACCGGCTGGTCCCACCCGCTTGCCGCGACGTGACGCTCGGTCTCGAGCGCGACGATGGACAGTGGATCGGTGACGGGGCGTGGGGCGGACGTGGTGCTCACGACGCCCATCCTGCCTGCTCGCTCGATCTGCGGCACATCCGCCTGCCGGTGAGGCAGCGACTCCTCGCAGGTCACGATCCTGTGACAGCGGCCGGCATCCCGGAGGCCGGAAGCGGGAACCAACCGCTTCGGCAGGTAAGTTGTCGAGACAGGAAACCAGATCGTCGGAGCGCGCTCCGACGACCAGACCCGAGCGTGACAAGGCCCTTTGTGAGCAACTCCCCGTGGATGGACCGCCCCGCCGACGACGAGGACGGCGAGGAGACCCGACGACCTGACGGTCCGAAGGAGCCTGTCGACCCCGACCGGCCGGACCCCAATGACCCGATGCGAGACCTGGCTGCCCTCTTCGGGCCGTTCGCCGCCGGTGGGTCCGGCGGCGGTCGCGGCGGATCGGGCAGCGGAGGTGGATCCGGTGGCTCCGGCGGTGGCGGTGGTCGCGGACCCCAGGGCCCCCGTGCCCCCCAGGGGCAGGGCGGACGCAAGCGCAGCCCCCTGACGATCACCCTCTTCGTCCTGGCCGTTCTCGTCACCGTCCTCACCTGGCTGGCCGGCCTGTGGACCGACTGGCTGTGGTTCGACTCGGTCGGGTTCCGCCGGGTGTTCACCACGGTGCTGACAACTCGGGCCCTTCTCTTCGTCGTCGGCTTCGTCGTCGTGGCCGGGCTGGTCGCCTCCTCGATGGCGATCGCCTACCGCACCCGGCCGATCTACGTGCCGACCACGCCTGCCCAGCAGGTCCTCGAGCAGTACCGCCAGGCGATCGAGCCGGTGCGCAGGCTGTCCATGTATGTGGTGCCCGGGATCCTGGGCCTGCTCGCCGGATCCGCCGCGAGCGGGCAGTGGCAGACCTTCCTCATGTGGCGCCACGGCGGCGACTTCGGCACCAAGGACCCCCAGTTCAATCTCGACGCCGGCTTCTACGTCTTCGACCTGCCGTTCTTCCGCTTCGTCCTGGGCTTCGCCACGATCGCGCTCGCGCTGGCGCTCGCCGCGGCGCTCGTCACGCACTACGTGTACGGCGGCATCCAGCTGCCCGGCCGCGGACCGTCCACCCGGACCGCCTTCATCCACGTCGGCATCCTCGGCGCGCTGCTGGCGCTCGTCCGGGCCGGCGTGTACTGGCTGGACCGGTACGGCCTGACGACCAGCGAGGGTCGCCTCATCACGGGTATCACCTACACGGACGCCAACGCGGTCCTTCCCACCAAGGCGATCCTGGCCGTGGCCGCCGTGATGTGCGCCGGGATGTTCCTGGCCGCGATCTGGACCCGCTCGTGGCGGATCCCGATCATCGGCGTGGCGCTCCTCGTCATCACCTCGATCGTGGCCGGTGGCATCTACCCCGCCCTCGTGCAGTCCCTGCGGGTCCGCCCCTCGGAGCGTGCGCTGGAGGCGCCGTTCATCCAGCGCAACATCGAGGCGACGCGCTACGCCTACGGGATCGACGAGATCGAGCGGACGAGCTACCCGGCCGTGACCGAGGCGGAGGCCGGTCAGCTCCGCCAGGACGCCGCGACCATCCCCGGCATCCGGCTGGTCGACCCGAACATCGTCTCGCCGACCTTCCGTCAGTTCGAGAGCCTGCGGCCCTACTACGCCTTCCCTGAGATCCTCGACGTCGACCGCTACAACATCGAGGACGAGGTCGCCGATGCGGTCGTCGCGGTGCGTGAGATCAACCTTGCGGGGGTGCCGGCGTCGCAGCGCAACTGGGTCAACGACCACACCGTGTACACCCACGGCTACGGCTTCATCGGCGCGTACGGCAACCGGCGCACGGGTGAGGGCGACCCGGTCTTCTTCTCCGGCGGGCTGCGCGACGACACGGGCGCGGGCAAGTTCGAGCCGCGGATCTACTTCGGTGAGCTCTCACCGCTCTACTCCGTCGTCGGTGACTCCGAGGGCACGCAGCCGCGCGAGTTCGACTACCCGGACGACGAGGGGGTCGGCGGCAACGTCCTCAACACCTATGACGGTGAGGGCGGTGTCGCCCTCGGAGGTTTCCTCCGCAAGGTCGCCTATGCGCTCAAGTACCGCGAGCTGAACTTCCTTCTCTCCGAGTTCGTCACGAGCGAGTCCAAGATCCTGGACCACCGCACGCCGGTCGAGCGGGTGGAGCGGGTCGCGCCCTGGCTGACCCTCGACGGCAACGTGTACCCCGCCGTCGTCGACGGGCGGATCAAGTGGATCGTCGACGGCTACACGATGTCCTCGCGCTACCCCTACAGCCAGCTCGTCGACCTCCAGAACGCCACGTCCGACTCGGTGACCGAGCGCACCAACCTCATCTCGGTCGGACAGGGTCGGATCAACTACGTGCGCAACTCGGTCAAGGCGACCGTCGACGCATACGACGGCTCCGTGAGTCTTTATGCGTGGGACACCGAGGACCCGTTGCTCCAGGCCTGGGACAAGGCCTTCCCCGGCGCGCTCACCCCGCTCTCGGAGATGTCCGGCGACCTGATGTCCCACGTGCGCTACCCGCAGGACCTGCTCAAGATCCAGCGGCTCCTGCTCTCGCAGTACCACGTGACCGACGCGGAGTCGTTCTACACCGGTCAGGACTTCTGGGCGATCCCGAACGACCCGACCCAGCCCGGCCAGGACCAGCCGACGTACTACCAGTCGCTGGCGATGCCCGGGCAGGACAGCCCGTCGTTCTCGCTCACGACGACCTTCATTCCGACCGGTAGTGGGCGCGAGATCCTGCGAGGCTTCCTCGCCGCCGACGCCGACGCGGGAACGACGGCCGGCCAGAAGGCCGAGTCGTACGGCACGCTGCGTCTCCTCGAGCTGCCGCGGGCATCCGCCGTGGACGGCCCGGGACAGGTGCAGAACCAGATCGAGGTCTCCACCGAGCGCTCCCAGGACCCCTCGGAGCAGCTCAACCTCTCCCAGTTCATCGCCCAGAACCGTCAGAGCGGCCGTCAGCTCACCTTCGGCAACCTCCTCACCCTGCCGGTCGGGGGCGGTCTGCTCTACGTCCAGCCGATGTATGTGCAGTCGGCCCGCGAGGGCGGGTCCTTCCCGCAGAACAAGGCGACCATCGCCGTCTTCGGTAAGGAGGTCGCGTGGGGCACGACGCTCAACCAGGCCCTCGACGGCCTGTTCGGCGGTGATGCCGGTGCCAGTGCCGGGGACGAGGACGTCACCCCGGACCCGGAGACCGATCCCGGCGAGCCACGCGAAGGTGACCCGGTGGCCCTGGCCCAGGCCCTCGCGGACATGGAGAAGGCCTATGCCGACGGTGAAGCCGCCCTGCGCGCAGGTGACTTCGCCGCCTACGGCGAGGCGCAGGCGCGACTGCGGGACGCCATCAACCGTGCTGTCCAGGCCTCGCCGAGCGAGCTGCCCGAGCCCGTCGAGCCGACCGACGCGGCCGGCGAGGACGCCGGGACGGAGACCGACGCGCCGTAGCGGCTGAGCGGGACCGCCCGGCCATCACCTGATCGATTTGGCCGGGCAGTCCGCCTGACGTAAGGTAGTGCGAGCACGACAGCACGCGCGAGCCGCAAGGTTCGAGTCGACGCGGGGTGGAGCAGTTCGGTAGCTCGCCGGGCTCATAACCCGGAGGTCGCAGGTTCAAATCCTGCCCCCGCTACCACCGTTCAGGCCCGGGATCCCCTTGGATCCCGGGCCTGAAGCATGTCCGGGCAGATGCGGACGACGGGGTGCTGGGCGAGGGGTGTCGGGCGCAGTAGGTTGCAGCTGAGCGCCGGGAACGATCGCTCGCAGTTTACTTAGCATGTGTAATGATCTATGCTAAGTAGATGTCCGAAAGCGATAGTCAAGGCCTCGCGATGGCGGTCGGTCGTCTCAATCGGCGACTCCGTCAGGAGCGCCAGTCCGAGCTGTCGGTGTCCCAGCTCTCCTTGCTCGGTGCACTGCTCCTGGAGGGAGGCAGAGCCCGCCCCTCCGTACTTGCTGCCCGCGAGCGGGTGAGTGCGCCGAGCATCACACGTGCTCTGAAGTGCCTGGAGGAGCGCGATCTGGTGACTCGTGCCGCTGACCCCGACGACGGGCGCCAGGTGGTGGTGACCCTCTCCGACCAGGGGCAGCAGGTCATCGCCGAGGAGCGCCGCCGACAGGATCAGTGGCTGGCCCAGCGGCTGCGCGAGCTGTCTGCCGCGGAGCAGCGGACCCTCCAGGAGGCAGCAGAGATCATGCGGAGGCTGGCGGAGTCGTGAGAGGAACCTTCCGTTCACTTCGGGTGCGCAACTACCGCGTGTATGCGGCCGGCGCGCTGGTCTCCAACGTCGGCACCTGGTTGCAGAGCACCGCGCAGGCCTGGCTCGTGCTGGTCCTGACCGGCAGTGCCGCCGCACTGGGCATCACCGTCGGCCTGCAGCTGCTTCCGTCCCTGCTCTTCTCCCCGCTGGCCGGGCTCATGGCCGATCGCTACCCCAAGCGGACCCTGCTGCTGTGGATGCAGGTGGCGATGGCTGTCCCCGCTGCTCTGCTCGGAGTGCTCGCGGTGCTCGAGGTGGCCGAGCTCTGGCATGTCTACGTCCTCACGTTCGCGTTCGGCACGGCCCGGGCCTTCGAGGCACCGGCCAGGCAGTCTTTCGTCGCAGAGATGGTCGAGACCAAGGACCTGGCCAACGCCGTGTCACTCAACTCCGCATCCTTCAACACGGCTCGACTCATCGGTCCCGCCCTGGCCGGCGTGATGATCGCGGCGTTCGGGTCGGGGGAGCGGGCGACGGGGGCGGTCATCCTCATCAACGCCCTGAGCTACATCGCCGTCGTGGCGTCTCTGGTGCTCCTCGATCAGGCCCGGCTCAGTCCTGCCCCGGTCGTCACGCACAGGCGCGGCGCGGTCCTCGAGGGAATGCGCTACGTCCGCTCGCGACCCGACCTGGTCCTGGTCATGGCGGTCGCGTTCTTCCTCGGCGCCTTCGGGATGAACTTCCAGATCACCAGCGCGCTCATGGCCACCGAGGTGTTCGGCTACGGAGCAGGGGAGTTCGGCGTCCTGGGCTCGGTGCTGGCCATCGGGTCACTCGCAGGTGCCCTGGTAGCCGCACGCCGCAGCAGGCCACGGGTGAAGGTGGTCGTCATCGCGGCGCTGATGTTCTCGCTCGTCCAGCTCGTCTCGGGCCTGATGCCGACCTACGGGACCTATGCCGCGGTCCTGCCCCTGCAGGGCCTGGCCCTGCTCACGACGATGACGACGGTCAACGCCTTCGTCCAGCTCTCCACCGACCCCGTCATGCGTGGCCGGGTGGCCTCGCTGTACCTCATGGTCGTGCTGGGCAGCGTGCCCCTCGGTGCGCCGGTCATCGGCTTCATCGCCGAGGAGTTCGGCGCCCGGCTCGCCCTCGTCCTGAGCGGTTCGCTCACGGGCGTCGGGATCGCCGTCGTCGGCGCCTGGTATGCCTACCGGGAGCGGCAAGGCCAAGAGGTGGCCGCTGTCCGCGAGGTGGCGGAGGCTGCCGTCGAGCCCCTGGCCGCCTGAACCGCAGGATGAGGCAGGCTGACCGCTCGTGACGCAGTCCTTCGACCCACTCCACCTGGCCCGCGGCCGGAGCTGGCGCAACCGCTTCATGCTGGCGCCGCTCACGAACACGCAGAGCCACCTCGACGGCACCCTCAGCGACGAGGAGATCGAGTGGCTCGTCGCGCGCGCACGCGGCGGGTTCGGGCTCGTCATGACGGCGGCCGCCTACGTCGCCCCGTCGGGCAAGGCCTGGGCCGGCCAGCTGGGGATCAGCGGGGACGAGCACCTGCCCGGACTGGAACGCCTGGCCACTGCACTCTGGGAGCACGGAGCGGTCTCGTCGGTCCAGCTCCACCACGGCGGGAAGCGCGCCGATGCGGCAGTCTCCGGAGTCCCCCTTGTCAGTGCCTTTGACGAGCCGGCCAAGGGTGCCCGCGCGCTCAGCCCCGGTGAGATCGAGCAGGTCGTGGCCGACTTCGCCGCAGCAGCGCGGCGGGCCGAGCAGGCCGGCTTCGACGGCGCCGAGATCCATGGTGCCCACGGCTACCTCCTCACCCAGTTCCTCGAGCCGCGCAACGCCCGCGACGACGGCTGGGGTGGCGACTACGCAGGTCGCACCCGCATCGTGCGCGAGGTCATCGCTGCCATCCGCGCCGGGACCGGTCCGGACTTCCAGCTCGGTATGCGCCTCTCGCCCGAGCGGCACGGGCTCGTACTCGACGAGATGGTCACCCTGGCCGGCGAGGTGATGGCTGCCGGCGAGCTGGACTACCTCGACATGTCCCTGTGGGATGTGCGCAAGCAGCCCCACGAGGAGATTGATCGGGTCCGGTACGAGCTCCTCCTCGACGCCTTCACGGCTCTTGAGCGCCACGCCACGCGACTAGGTGTCGCCGGGGCGATCGCGTCCGCGGCCGATGTGCGTTGGTCCCTGGACCAAGGTGTGGACTACGTCGTCGTCGGCAAGGGCGCGATGGTGGACCACGCGTTCGCGACACACGCCATCGCGGACGAGGACTACACAGCGCCCGCGTTCCCTGTCGGCCGCGACCACTTGCGACGTGAGTTCCTCGGCGAGCGGTTCGTGGACTACTTCAGCCGGGGATGGCCGCACCTCGTCGCCGACTGACCTGCTCGTGGGGGTGCGGTGACCTGCGCCGACGTCCGCGCACCGACCGCCCAAGAGGATCGGGACCCCAGAAGAGCCCCCGGACCGGTGGCGGTCCGGGGGCTCTCGCGGCAGGGATCAGCCTTCGAGGATGGCTCGCACCTCGGCGACGGATCCGGCGGCCTCGAGGCGGGCCACCTTCTCCTTGTCGAGGAACACCTGAGCGATCTTCTGGAGCAGCTGCAGGTGGTCGTCACCCTTTCCGGCGATGCCGATGACGAACGTCGCCGGCTTGCCCTTCCAGTCGATCGGCTCGTCGTAGCGGACGAACGACATCGCCGAGCGCCGGATCGCCCCCTTGGACTCGTTCGTGCCGTGCGGGATGGCCAGGCCGTTGCCCATGTGGGTGGACACGGACTTCTCCCGCTCGTGCATCGCGGCGACGTAGGCGGCATCGACCGCGCCGGTGGCGACGAGCAGGTCACCGGCCTCCGTGATCGCGTCCTCCATGGTCTTCGCGGAACCACCCAGCCGGACGGCCTGGTCGGCCAGGAGCCCGGAGTCGTCGTGTGCCCCGTGACGGGGCTCGTTGCCCTCGGCGCCGGGCCCGGAGAACGATTCCTCCGCTGCCGGCGTCGACGGCGCTGCTCCGGTGGTCCCGGCGGCGGCACCCGCGCCCACTCCCGCGGGCACGTTGGTGCGCCGGAGGAGCTCGACGATCTCGTCATAGCGCGGGCTGCCCATGAAGTTGTCGACCGAGACGTGCACCGCGGAGGCCGAGCGCTGCTGCGCCCGAGGGGTGAGGTCCTGGTGGGTGACGACGAGATCGACGTTGTCCTCGAGGTTGGCGATGGCCTTGTTGACGACAGTGACGTCGTCGAAGCCGGCCTCGGTGATCTTCCTCCGCAGCACCGTGGCGCCCATGGCGGACGAGCCCATCCCTGCGTCGCAGGCGAAGACGATCGTGCGGATCGGACCCCGGGTATCGGAAGCGCCGTCGGCCGTCAAAGTACTTGAGGCGATGGACTTCTTGCCCTTCATCTGCTCCATGGAGGCCGTGGCGGCCGAGAGGTCACCACCGTCGTCCGACTTGTCCATCCGCAGCAGGAACGCTGCGACGAGGAAGGTGACGGTTGCGGAGAGCAGTACCGAGAGCACGACACCGATGAAGCTGCCGCCCGGGGTCTGGATGAGGACGGCGATGATCGAGCCCGGTGCGGCGGGTGCCCGCAGTCCGGAGGAGAACAGCACGTTGGTGAAGACGCCGGTCATGCCGCCGAGGATGACCGCGATGATGAGGCGGGGCTTGGCCAGGACGTAGGGGAAGTAGATCTCGTGGATGCCGCCGAAGAAGTGGATGAGGGCTGCCCCAGGGGCCGACGCGCGGGCCATGCCCGTCCCGAAGAACATGAAGGCGAGCAGCAGGCCCAGGCCGGGTCCGGGGTTGGCCTCGAGGAGGAAGAGGATCGACTTGCCCTCCTCGAGGGACTGCGTCGTCCCGAGCGGGGTCAGCACGCCGTGGTTGATGGCGTTGTTGAGGAAGAGGACCTTGGCCGGCTCGATGAAGATCGAGGTCAGCGGGAGCAGCTGCGCCTCGACGAGCCACTTCACGACATTGCCGGCGGCCGTGGCGAAGGCGGACACCAGCGGGCTGACGATGAAGAAGCCGATCGTCGCCAGGATGCCGCCCCAGATGCCTGCGGCGAAGTTGTTGACGAGCATCTCGAAGCCGGGCTTGATCTTCCCGTCCCAGATGGCGTCGATCTTCTTCATCGACCAGCCACCGAGGGGGCCCATGAGCATGGCGCCCATGAACATCGGGATGTCCGCGCCGGCGATGACGCCCATCGTGGCGATCGCGCCGACGACGCCGCCACGGACGTCGTAGAGCATCTTGCCGCCGGTGTACCCGATGAGGATCGGCAGGAGATACGTGATCATCGGGCCGACGATGCCGCCTCCGGCGTAGTCGCCCCAGCCGCCGATATTGGCGACCCAGCTGTCGGGGGCGAGGCCTCCGTTGCCGCCCCGGTTGAGCCAGCCGGCCTCGATGAAGAGAGCGGTGATCAGGCCCCACGCGATGAACGCTCCGATGTTGGGCATGACCATGTTGGACAGGAATGTCCCGAACTTCTGCACCTGCACCCGCGCCGAGGTCCGCTGCGTGGTCGGTGTTTCCGTGGTGGCCACAAGGGCTCCTTTCGCTGTGATCCGCGCCGCTGAGGATCTGTGTTTCTTTTTATATCGGTTTGTTCTTGACGGGGTCAACCCTTTCTGCCAGACTTTTTCGGACACACCCCCACACAAAGTCACTGTGGATCGGGGCAGGCAACGGCGCTGGCGAAGGAGAAGTGATGAAGGCACTGCGGTTCTACGCACCAGGGGACCTGCGACTCGAGGACGTTCCCGAGCCGGTCTGCGGACCCGACGAGATCAAGCTGCGGGTCGTCAACTGCTCCACCTGCGGCACCGACGTCAAGATCCGCAACAACGGGCACCAGAACCTCAGCCCGCCGCGCATCATCGGCCACGAGATCGCCGGAGAGGTCGTGGAGGTCGGGGCGAACGTCAACGCCACCTATGGCTCCAGCTGGCAGCCCGGCGACCGGGCTCAGGTCATCGCCGCGGTCCCGTGTGGCGAGTGCCATGAGTGCCGCAAGGGCTGGATGGAGGTCTGTCAGAACCAGACCTCGGTCGGGTACCAGTACGACGGCGGCTTCGCCGAGTACCTCATCGTGCCCCAGCAGGTCCTCAAGGTCGACGGACTGAACCGGATCCCGGACAACGTGGGCTACGACGAGGCCTCGGCGGCCGAGCCCTTCGCCTGCGCCATCAACGCCCAGGAGCAGCTGGGCATCGAGGAGGGGGACTTCACCGTCGTCTTCGGCGCCGGTCCGATCGGGTGTATGCACATCCGCATCGCCCGCGGCGTGCACAAGGTCGGGCCCGTCGTCCTCGTCGACATCAACGACGACCGGCTGCGGATGTCCGCCGATGCGGTGGGACCTGACCACGTCATCAACTCCGCCGAGGAGGACGTCGTCGCGAAGGTCATGGAGCTCACCGACGGGCGGGGCGCCGACGTCATCATCACGGCGACTCCGGCCGGCATCACCCAGGAGCAGGCGATCGCGATGGCCGCCCGCAACGGGCGCATCTCGTTCTTCGGGGGTCTGCCCAAGACCAACCCCAACATCACCGTGGACTCCAACGTCGTCCACTACCGGCAGCTGCACCTCCACGGCGCGAACGGCTCCTCGCCGTCGCACAACAAGCGGGCCCTCGAGTACATCTCCACCGGACAGGTCCCGGTCAAGGACCTCATCACGGCGCGGGTTCCTCTGGAGAACGTCCTCGACGCCTTCGACATCGTCGCCAGCGGACAGGCCATCAAGGTCACCGTCGAACCCTGACACGCATCCCTCTGGCCCTGCCAGATCCCTGCCCTCCCGCGCCGGAGTGAGCAGCACCACGCGGCGGTCCCGGCATACCGGGACCGCCGTTGTGGTTGGACGACGGTGATGATGAAGAACAGCGTGATGATGAAGAACAGCGTGCTGATGAAGAACAGCACGGACCTACGACCGGGCGCGCGGCCGGACACAGGGATGGCCGCGCCCACAGACACCGCGGCAGATCGGTCCTCCCACCTGGAGTCCGACGTGCCCACGACCCGAGGACACACGATGAGCAGCACGACCCCTGCAGGCCGAGCGACCCAGGGCGGTGGGAGACACCGCGTCGTCGTCATCGGTTCGGGCTTCGGCGGGCTCTTCTTCACCCAGGCACTGCGCCGTGCCGACGTCGACATCACCCTCGTCGCCCGAACTTCCCACCACCTCTTCCAGCCCCTGCTGTACCAGGTGGCGACCGGGATCCTCTCCCAGGGCGAGATCGCACCCTCGACCCGCGAGGTGCTGGCCCGCCAGCGCAACGCGCGGGTGATCATGGGCGATGTCTCCTCGATCGACACCGCGGCGCGGACGGTGACCAGTGAGCTGCTGGGCCGCGAGCAGGTCATCCCCTATGACACACTTCTCGTCGCTGCAGGTGCCGGACAGTCCTACTTCGGCAACGATCACTTCGCCCGTCACGCGCCGGGGATGAAGAACATCGACGACGCGCTTGAGCTGCGCGGACGCATCTTCGGGGCCTTCGAGCTGGCCGAGGTGGCCGAGACGGAGGAGGAGCGCCGGCGGCTGCTCACCTTCGTGGTCATCGGCGCCGGACCGACCGGCGTGGAGATGGCCGGTCAGATCGCGGAGCTTGCGCAGCGCACCCTGAAGCGCGACTTCCGGCGGATCGACCCCAGCTCGGCGCGGATCATCCTGCTCGATGGTGCGCCGAGCGTGCTGCCCAGCTTCGGCGAGAAGCTCGGTGGTCGTGCCCGGGAACGCCTCGAGCGGATGGGCGTCCAGGTCCGGCTGGAGACCATGGTCACCGACATCGACAGCCAGAGCGTGACCGTGCGTGACAGCAACGGGCAGACCGAGGTCATCGAGGCCGTCACCAAGGTCTGGGCCGCGGGTGTGTCCGCCTCGCCGCTCGCGGCGCAGCTGGCCGAGCAGACCGGCGCCGGGCTCGACCGGGCCGGGAGGATAGAGGTGCTCCCCGACCTCACCCTGCCCGGACACCCGGAGATCTTCGTCGTCGGCGACATGGCATCGCTCAACGACTACCCGGGCGTGGCCCAGGTGGCGATCCAGGGTGCCCGGTACGCGGCGCGCCAGGTCAAGCAGCGGCTCGCCGGCAAGCAGTCCCCGACAGACCCGGCGGTCAAGCCCTTCGCCTACAAGGACAAGGGCTCGATGGCGACGATCTCGCGCTTCTCCGCCGTGGCGAGCATCGGCAGGCTCCAGTTCAGCGGGTTCTTCGCCTGGCTGCTCTGGCTCGCGATCCACCTCGTGTACATCATCGGCTTCAAGCACCAGGTGACCACACTCCTGCGGTGGGCCGTGAGCTTCGTGGGCCGGGGCCGCGCAGAGCGCACCCTGACCGAGCAGCAGGTCTTCGCCCGCACCGCGATCGAGGATCTCGGTGAGCAGTACCGGCCTCGCCTGCCGGGTTAGCACCGGGCAGCAGCGCGCTCATCGTTAGGGTGTCAGCATGCCGCTGGACTACCCGACGCACACCCATGTCCTGAGCAACGGCCTGCGGGTCGTCATCTCACCTGATCACGCCGTCCCCGTGGTCACGGCCAACCTGTGGGTCGGCGTCGGCTCACGGCACGAGGCGCCCGGCAGGACCGGGTTCGCCCACCTCTTCGAGCACCTCATGTTCCAGGGGTCCCGCTCGGTCGCGAGCGGCGAGCACTTCTCGGCCCTCATGGCCCAGGGGGGACGGCTCAACGCGACCACCTGGTTCGACCGGACGAACTACTTCGAGACCGTCCCGGTCGGTGCGCTCGAGCTCGCGCTGTGGCTCGAGGCCGACCGGCACGGCTTCCTCCTCGACGCCGTGACGCAGGAAAACCTGGACAACCAGCGGGACGTCGTCAAGGAGGAGAAGCGGCAGCGCTACGACAACCAGCCCTACGGCAATGCGCTCGCGGACGTCTACGCCGCGACCTTCCCGGAGGGGCACCCCTACCATCACCCCACCATCGGGTCGATGGACGACCTCGACGCGGCGACCCTCGAGGACGTGCACGCCTTCTTCACGCGGTTCTACGCCCCGAACAACACTGTCCTCACTCTGGTCGGGGACGTGACGGAGGAGCATGGCCTCGCCCTCGCCGAGAAGTACTTCGGCCACCTCACCCACCGCGTGGAGCCACCGCGCGGGCGTGGCCCGCAGCTCCCGCCCATCGCCGCTCCGGTGCGGGTCGATCGTCATGAGGACGTCCCGAACGACCGGCTCCACATCTCCTTCCGGATGCCGGCCGAGGGTGCTGACGACTTCCTGGCCGCCTCGCTCGCTCTCGACTGCGTCGCCGGCCTGGCATCCTCGCCCATGGTGACGCGGCTGGTGCGGCGCGAGCAGGTGGCCACGACGATCATGGCGCACTCGATGGGGCTGATCGACGGATCCTCGCTCGGTCTGGTCGTCGTCGACATCGCCCCCGGCCAGGACGCCGACGCCGTGGAGGCGGAGGTGGCGACCGAGCTGGGGCGCTTCGTCGAGGAGGGGCCGACCGAGGACATCCTCGAGGCCGTCAAGGCGCACGCGGAACGCACCTGGTTGTCCGCCTTGGCGAGCGGGGAGGAGCGAGCCGATCTGATCAGCCAGTACACCCTGCTCCACGACGACCCGGACTACGTCAACACCGCTCTCGACAGGCTCCTCGCGATCGGGCCGGAGGCCGTCCACTGCGCCGCCCGCGAGTGGTTGCGTCCGCAGCACCGGGTATGCGTCGCGTACCTGGCCAGCGAGTCGCCCGAGCAGGAGGAGGCAGCGTGAGCACGACCTCGACCACAGACGTGACCGGTCCTGCACGACCGTCCGTCCAGCCCCCCACGCCCTGGGCCTTCCCGGCGCCGTCGTCGGACTCGTTGCTGGACAACGGGCTTCGCGTGCTGACCTACGACGTCCCCGGTCAGTACGTCATCAGCGCCTCGCTCACCGTTCCGCTGCCGCTCAGCACCGAGCCGCGAGCGGTCGAGGGTATCGCCTCCCTCATGGCGTCCCTCCTCGACGAGGGCACCACGAGCCACACCAGCGAGGAGTTCGCGGCACTGCTCGAGCGGCATGGAATCGCCTTCTCGGCCGGGGTGAACGACGGCGCTCTGATGGTCGATGTCGACGTGCCGCTGCGTCATCTCGAGAGCGCGCTGACCCTCATGGCGGAGGCGCTGGCCAGCCCGGTCTTCCCTGTGGACGAGGTCCGGCGCCTGCGGATGGCCCGTCTCGCCGAGATCGAGCAGGAGAGGGCCTCGGCTCCGCACCGGGCAGCGCGAGAGCTCGTGGCGACCTTGTGGGCGCCCTACGAGCGGGCGTCGCGGCCCACAGCCGGCACCGCCGACACCGTCGCGGTCATCACGCGCGAGGACATCGTGGACTTCCACGCCGAGCGGGTCGGGCCGGAGGATGCCGGTCTCGTCATCTCCGGGGCGCTGAGCGGTGTCGACATCGAGGCCGTGCTCAGGGCCACCTTCGAGCAGTGGCGGGCACCCTCGCATACTCCCGCGAGCAGACCGCTCGCTCCCGAGGTCGCGGCCAACGCCGCCCGGGTGATCGTCGTGGACCGTCCTGGGTCGGTCCAGAGCGAGATCGCTCTCGGCTGGTCGGGCCCGGACCGCCACGCCCCGGGAGGCTGGGCGCCGTACCCCGTCATCGGCTACCTGCTGGGGGGCTCACCGAGCGCGCGGATCGATGCGGTGCTGCGGGAGGAGAAGGGCTTCACCTACGGCATGCGCTCGAGCTTCCGACCCCGGCGGGCGGGCGGGCTCTTCCTCACGACCGGCTCGGTGCGCACGGATGTGACCGTCGAGTCGCTCGAGACCCTGACCGACATCCTCGACCCGCGCGGGCTGACGTTCACCGAGGACGAGGTGCGCGCGGGAGTGGACTTCATCGCCGGCATCGCGCCCGGTCGGTTCGCGACGGCCGATGCCGTTGCAGGAGAAGCAGTTTCGCTGTTGCTCGACAACCTCCCGCTCGACTTCACGACGACCAACCGCGAGGCCACCATGGCCCTCACGGCGGATGACCTGACCAGCGCATACGCGGGGATCGCGCCCGAGCGCTGGTGCATCGTCGTCGTCGGCGACGCGGAGCGGTTCGTCCACGAGGTGCGCGATCTCGGCCTGGGCGAGGTGACGGTCGTCGCGAACTAGCGGCGTCGCCACCGCCGACACGATCCGTCCAGTACAGCCGGTTCGGTACAGCCGGTCCCGGTCCGGCCGGCGGTCAGCTCTCCGCGGAGTCCCGGTCCGGCTCGCCGGTGCCGATGTAGGCGAGCACGTCGTCATGGAGGCGCCCATTGGTGGCGAGCGCGTTTCCGCCGTGCGGGCCGTCGGTCCCGTCCAGCGACGTGAAGCGACCCCCGGCCTCGGTGACGATGGGCACGAGGGCGGCCATGTCGTACAGGGCGAGCTCCGGCTCGCACGCGATGTCCACGGCGCCCTCGGCGACCATCATGTAGGACCAGAAGTCGCCGTAGGCACGGGTGCGCCAGCAGGCGTCGAGGAGGTCGAGGAAGCGCTGGCGTCGGCCCAGTGCACGCCACCCGCTCAGGCTCGAGTAGGAGATGGATGCGTCCGAGATGTGCTGGACCCTGGAGACGGTGAGCCGGCGGGCGGAGGTGAGGCTGCGCCCCGTCCAGGCGCCAGAACCCACGGCGGCCCACCAGCGACGCTGGAGAGCGGGCGCTGCGACCAGGCCGAGGACGGGGGTGTCGTACTCGTCGAGCAGACCGATGAGGGTCGCCCAGACCGGGACGCCGCGTACGAAGTTGTGGGTGCCGTCGATCGGGTCGATGACCCAGCGTCGTGGGCCGCGCCCGGTCGTCCCCTCCTCCTCGCCGACGACGGCGTCGCGCGGTCTCGTCCGAGCGAGCTGACCGCGGATGAGCTCCTCCGCAGCGCGGTCGGCGTCGGAGACGAGAGTCAGGTCGGGCTTGGCCTCGACGACGAGGTCCTCAGCGAGGAACCGGGACATCGTCGTGCGCTCCACCGCGTCCGCGAGCACATGGGCGAGGCGGAGATCGTCATCGAAGGCCACGGTGGCAATGTACCTGCCCCCGGGTCCCGGATGGCGGAGGCGGTCTGCCCGCTCAGGTGCGAGGTGCGTCATCCTCGCTCGAGCGCGAGCGCAGCAACCGGCGCAGACTGTCCAGCCGGTGTCGCAGATGCGGTTGGCTCTCCGACCGGGATGCGACGAAATCGTCCAGACCACAGTCAGGTTCGTCATGTGAGCAGGCCCGTGGGCACTCGCTCGTCCCTTCGAGCAGCTCGGGGAAGTGGTCGATGATCTTGTCGACGTCGATGTGCGCGAGCCCGAACGAGCGCACGCCAGGTGTGTCGATCACCCAGCCGGTGTCGTCCGGGAGGGGGAGGGCGACAGCGGATGTGGAGGTATGCCGGCCGCGCCCGGTCACGACGTTCACCTCTCCCGTGGCGCGGCTGGCGTCGGGCACCAGGGCGTTGACCAGCGTGGACTTGCCGACGCCGGAGTGACCGACGAGCACGGTGACCTTCCCGCTGAGGGCGCGGCGGACCTCCTCGATCCCGTCTGCCTCACCATCACGGATCCGGGTGATGAAGATCTGGACATCGAGGTCCCCGTAGAGCGCGAGCAGCTCGTCCGGGCTGGCGAGGTCGGCCTTGGTCAGGAGCAGGATGGGCGTGAGGCCGGCGTCGTAGGCCGCGACGAGGCACCGGTCGATGAGTCGCGGTCGTGGCGGCGGCTCGGCCAGGGCGGCCACGATGACGAGCTGATCGGCGTTGGCGACGATCACGCGCTCGACCGGGTCGGTGTCGTCGGCGGTGCGGCGCAGCACACTGCGCCGCGGATACTGCTTGACGATCCGGGCAAGGGTGTCCGGGTCGCCGGAGACGTCCCCGATCAGGCCGACCGAGTCCCCGATGACGATGCCCTTGCGTCCGAGGTTGCGGGACTTCACGGCGGTGACGACGACGCCATCGACGAGCACCTGGTAGCGGCCCCTGTCGACGGCGATGACGAAGCCCTCGACGGCGTCCTCGTGGCGTGGACGGAGCTTGCTGCGGGGGCGGCTGCCACGCCGGGAGGGACGGACCCGGACATCGTCCTCGTCGTAGTGGTCGTAGCGCCCCGACTGCATCAGGGGAGCACGCTCGGCTCGGGCTCGAGCATCTGGTTCCACAGGGCGGTGAACGAGGGGAGGGTCTTCGCGACGGTGCCGACGTTCTCGATGACCACGCCCGGCACGGCCAGGGCGATGACGGCCCCGGCCATGACCATCCGGTGGTCCGCATAGGTGTGGAACATCCCCGGACCAAGCTTCGCGGGTCGCACGTGGAGGCCGTCGTCGGTCTCGGTGACATCGGCGCCGAGTCCGCTGAGCTCGGTCCTGAGCGCGGCGAGCCGGTCCGTCTCGTGACCGCGGATGTGCGCCACGCCGCGGATCCGCGAGGGGGAGTCGGCCAGGGCCGCGAGTGCAGCGACGACCGGGGTCAGCTCGGCCGTGTCGTGCAGGTCGATGTCGACGCCGCTGATCGAACCGGTGCCGCGGACCTCCAGGCGCTCCCGGTCGAGGTGCACGTCCGCCCCCATGGCGTCGAGGATGGTGCGCAGGGCGTCGCCGGCCTGGGTCGTGTGTCCCGGCCAGCCCGGCACCCGGATCGAGCCGCCGGTGACCAGGGCGGCGGCGAGGAAGGGAGCGGCATTGGAGAGGTCGGGCTCCACCGTGACGTCGAGGGCGCCGAGGATCCCCGGTGCGACACGCCACTCGTTCGGCTCGCTGTCGTCGACGAACGCACCCACGTCCCGCAGCGCCTCGACGGTCATGTCGATGTGCGGCTGGCTGGGCACCGGCGGCCCGACGTGGCGCACGGTCACCCCGAGGGGATAGCGGGCACCGGCGAGGAGCAGGGCGGAGACGTACTGCGAGCTCGCCGACGCATCCAGCTCGACGATTCCCCCGCGCAGGCCGGGACCGCCGCTCACCGAGAAGGGGAGCGTCCCGCGGCCTTCGTCATCGACCTCTGCGCCGAGGGTGCGCAAGGCGTCGAGCAGGGCGGCCATGGGGCGCAGCCGGGCGTACTCGTCGCCGTCGAAGTGCACCGGGCCGTCCGCGAGGGCTGCGACCGGCGGGAGGAACCGCATGACCGTCCCCGCGAGCCCACAGTCGATCCTGGCCCCGGCACGGATCGGGCCGGGCTGGACCAGCCAGTCCGCTGCGCCGTCGCCGTTGACAGGCACGTCGACGATGTCGGCACCGAGGGCCCGCAGAGCCTCGACCATGAGGAGGGTGTCCCGGCTGCGGAGCGGCCGCCGGATCCGCGAGGTGTCGTCGGCCAGGGCGGCCAGCACGAGGTACCGGTTGGTGAGGGACTTGCTTCCGGGGAGGTGGACCGTCGCGTCGACGGGCCGGTCCGCGCTGGGCGCCGGCCAGTCCTCGGTGTCGGAGGACCGTCCGGCAGGGGGTTCAACTGAGGGCATGTGCTGCTTTGGTCGCCTTAAGTCGTGCTTCCTTCGCCGCAAGCCTGGCCGTCCTCCGCGTCTCCTTGCGGGTGTGGCGGGCACCGCGGCTGATGCTGTCACCGGCCATCTTCGCACGGTAGGCCAGCCCAGGGCGGCCTTCGGTGTCGACCGCTGCGAGGAGGAGCCCGCCCAGGAGGCCGACGTTCTTCAGGGTCTGCACGAGCTGGGTGCGGCGCTCCTGCGGGTCCTCCGCCTGCCAGAAGGGGTGCTCGACGACGGTGGCGGGCACGAGGGTCGTGGCGAGCACGGTGGCTGCGATCCGCGGGACCCGGTTGGTGGCGAGCAGCGCGCCCGCGCCGATCATGAGTGCCCCATTGGCGCGCACCATGAGCTCCGGGTCATCAGGCAGGCCGAGGGGCTCGGCCGCCCGGTCGACGAGCGGTCGCGCCTGCTCGGAGCGCTTCGCCGGGTGGCGCAGCGCCTCGATGCCTCCGGCGATGAAGAACGCGGCGAGCATCGGACGGGCAATGCGTCGGACAAGGGACATCGGTGCCTCCTGGTAGGTGCGTAGCCTTGTCTACGGTAGTCAATGTTCGACTTGGGTGAACGACCTGGCGAACCGAGCGGAAAGGGGTTCCGACCCGTGTGCGGACGGTATGCGGCCAGTGCCAATCCCGATGAGCTCATCGAGGTCTTCGACGTGGAGCTCGACGCGACAGCCGAGCCCGCTCGCTCCGTCCTCGTCAAGGCGCAGACACCGCCACCGGGACAGCCGGACTACAACATGGCCCCTACCAAGCAGGCGCCCGTGGTCCTCATGCGCAGCCCCCGGACGGGCGAGACAGCCCGCGTCTTCGCTGATGGTGCCGAGCGTCCCGGCGAACCCGACCGTCCCGAGCCCGATCGGCCGGACCCGGTCCGGCAGCTGCGCCTGCTGACCTGGGGTCTGGTCCCCTCCTGGTCCAAGGACGTCAAGACGGGGGTCCGGATGATCAACGCCCGGGCCGAGACCGTCCTGTCCAGCAGGGCGTATGCGCCGGCCGCCCGCTCACGTCGCTGCCTCGTCCCCGCGCGGGGGTGGTTCGAGTGGCAGGCCTCGCCCGTGGCCAAGGACGCGAAGGGAAAGCCGCGCAAGCAGCCGTTCTTCGTCGAGAGCGGAACCGACGAGGTCATCGCGTTCGCCGGGCTCTACGAGTTCTGGCGCGACCCGCAGGTGGCGGATCCCGCCGACCCGATGGCCTGGCTCACCACCTTCACGATCATCACGACCGATGCCGACCCGGGCCTGGACCGCATACACGATCGGCAGCCGCTGGTCCTGGACCCGGACGACTGGGCCACCTGGCTGGACCCGTCGATGACCGATCCCGAACGGATCGAGAAGCTGCTGAGCTTCCACGACCCCGGGCGCTTCCGGGCCTACCCGGTCTCCCGAGCCGTGAGCAGCAACGCCTCGAACGGTCCGCACCTCATCGACCCGGTCCCGGTCGACGAGCTCATCGGCGTGGTCGATCCGATGACCGGGGAGATCATCGGTGGGGACGCGTCCGGTGACTGACGCACTCCTTCACGGCGGAGTCCCCGACGGGGCGCCGGACGAGGGTGCAACCGCTGGCGGGGGAGGACCGGAGGTCCGCCTCATCGAGACCCCGGAGGGCCCGGGGAGGGTCCGCATCCATCGGCCCACCCCGGCCACGGGGGCGCAGCCGCCCCGCGGGACCGTCGTGCTCGGCCATGGAGCAGGCGGGCAGGGGGACTCCGCTGACCTGGCGCGTCTGGCCACGGTGCTTCCCGGCGACGGCTGGGTCGTCGCGCTGCTCGATCAGCCGTGGCGGGTCGCCGGCAAGAAGGTGGCCTCCCGCCCGGAGCGTCTCGACGAGGCCTTCATCCCGATGGCTCGGAGCCTGTTCCACGGTGAGCGACCACTGCCGCGTCCGTTCGTCTCCGCGGGACGGTCGGCGGGCGCGCGCGTCGCGTGCCGCACGGCCGAGGCCGTCTGCGCGGACGCGGTGGTCGCACTGTCGTTCCCCCTGCATCCTCCGGGGCGACCCGACCGGTCCCGCTACGCCGAGCTCGCCGGTGCGGTGAGGCTGGGCCTGCCGCTCCTCGTCGTCCAGGGTGAGCGGGACCCCTTCGGGGGACCGGAAGAGCTGCGCGCAGCGGGCCTCGACGGGTCGCTCCTGACGCCCGTACGGGGGACCCACAGCCCGAACCCCGGTGACGTCGCCGCTGCCGTGCGCGACTTCCTCGCCGCCCTCGCCCCCTGAGGGTGCCGTCGCCGGCCGTCGGGAATGCCGCGGTGGGTCGGGGTGTTGTCCACCCCGAGACGTTCTCCCAAGGAGACGCGAAGACCCGAACGGGGCATCGCTTCGGCTGTCCCCGTGCCGAACGAGTCTCGCCCAGCCGTCGCACACGAGGAGCACCAGCACTGCATGTATGCCGTCATCCTTCCCCCGACGCTCGATGAGCGGATGACACGACGCCAGGGCTCCCTTGCCACCTCGATAGGCTTGGCACCGATGACACCTCCAACCGCCTCCGACCCTCCTGTCGTCGAGATCGAACCGACCGCTGTCGAGCGGTCCGTCCAGGGGGAGGTTGTTTCTGAGCAGGCTGTCGCCACCGGGGCCGGATCGGCGTCCGAGTCTGCGGAGCCGAGCGAGTCTGGAGCCGCAGAGCCGGTCGAGTCGCTCCACACCTCCGGTGACGAGAACCTCGACGAGCAGGTCGATGTGGCCACCGAGTCGCCCGAGGAGCGGCTGGCCCGCTTCGAGCGGGACGCCCTGCCGCTGATCGACCAGCTCTACGGCGCGGCTCTGCGCACGACCCGCAACCCGGCCGACGCCGAGGACCTCGTTCAGGAGACCTTCGCCAAGGCGTACTCCGCCTTCCACCAGTTCAAGCCGGGCACGAACCTGAAGGCCTGGCTGTACCGCATCCTGACCAACACCTACATCAACAGTTATCGGAAGAAGCAGCGCGAGCCGCTCCAGACCGATAACGCGGAGGTCGAGGACTGGCAGCTGCACCGTGCCGAGTCGCACACGGCGCGTGGCCTGCGCTCGGCCGAGGTGGAGGCGCTGGACCGGCTGCCGGACACCGAGATCAAGCGGGCGCTCCAGGAGCTGCCCGAGGACTTCCGGATGGCGGTCTACCTGGCCGATGTCGAGGGGTTCGCCTACAAGGAGATCGCCGAGATCATGGGCACCCCCATCGGCACGGTCATGTCGCGGCTGCACCGTGGTCGACGGCAGCTGCGAGAGCTCCTCGCCGGGTATGCGGCTGAGCGCGGCTTCGGGACGGAGGCATAGATGAGCCGGGACGACGAGGACTTCCCTGTGAGCGAGCCGGGTGCCACGCCGCACTACCACGACACCGACTGCTCGGAGTTCATGCTCCGGATCTACGAGTACATGGACGGGGAGATGGGCCCCGAGGAGCAGCTGCGCTTCCAGGCCCACATCCGCGAGTGCCGCCCCTGTCTGCGGCAGCACGATCTCGATCAGACGGTCAAGGGTCTGATCCGCCGGGTGACCCCTCGTGCCGTCGCGCCCGAGTCATTGCGCTCAGCGATCGTCGCCCGCATCACGACCATCCGGATGGATCCGGGAAAGCCCACGTAGGACCACTCTCGCTGGCCTGATACCGCAACGGCCCGGCACCCCTCCAGAACGGGAGTGGGTGCCGGGCCGTTGTGATGACATGAGGTCCCCGACGGGGCAGGGACGCTGGTGTCAGGCGTTCGGCTTGCGACCGTGGTTCGCTGCCTTCTTCTTCCGGTCGCGACGCTTGCGGGCACGCTTGCTCATCGGCGGACCTCCTCATCTGGATGTAGGACTGGGGTCACAGGAGCGCTCTGCCTCGTGTCAGGAGGATCTCGTGTCAGGAGGATCCCGAGCGTGGCGGATCTTGGGCTCGCTGCAGCGTCGATTCTCGCACATGGGTGCAGGCCTTCCCCAACCGATGACAAACGGTTGGCGGGCAGCCGGTGAGGTGGCCGGATCCAGCCAATGGCAGTAAGACGACACGCCGGATGTTTCGTGACTTGTCGTGATCGTGAAAAGATGGACCGACCCTCATCCCGCGTGAGCGTGCACACACATACACTCGCTCTCGTCGCCAACGGTCCCGCGTGGGCCTTGATCACTAGGAGTCTTGATGACCAAGCGCATCATCGCCGTTGTCTTCGCGGCCGCCGTTGCCGTGGGCCTCGCCGCTGCGCCCGCTCAGGCAGACGCGTCCGCTGCCGGCAAGTCCGTCGGCAAGGTCGTCGTCAGTAAGGCCGGCTGGGACTGGGGCGGCTTCTAAGCCCCTCGTAGTCCGCTGGCAGTGGTGACGGTCGTGACCGGCGCACAGACCGGCGAGTGACCGCGAACTCGGCCCGCGGGCCCTGGGCCTTCGTGGCCATTGTGTGGCTGATCGCCGCGCTGCTGATGGCGGCAGCCTTTCACATCTCGCCGCTGGTTGCCGCCGATCTTGTCCCGCTCATCGCGCTCCTGCTCCTCGGGGTGCTGAGCCGCGTCCTTCCCGACACGCTCATCTCCGTCTCCGGAGACGGGATCAGATTCTCCTTCCTCGGGATCGTCATCCTGGCTGCCGCGGTCTTGGTCGGTCCGGTCGGGGGCGGGGTGGTCGGAGCGACAGCGACCCTTGCGCGCCCCACGCGGATGCCCGCCATCCGGCGGCTGTTCAACGCCGGGATGCACGGGACCGTCGGTCTCGTGGGGGGTTTCGCGTACCAGGGGCTCGGTGGCGTGGACCCCCTGACCGTCGGCCGACCGACCGAGGTCCTCCTCCTGATCGGCGTGCCGCTGGTGCTCGCCGACCTGGCCCAGGCAGCGACCAACGCGCTCGTGCTCTCGGGGATGATGTGGGTCTCGTCGGGAGTCCCGTTCTGGGTGCAGGTCCGCAGCCTGCTCTCCTCGACCGGTGCCGCCTACGTCGCGTACGGCATGGTGGCGTTCCTCCTCGTCGTGCTGTGGGGTCCGGCCCAGGTTCGCTGGTTCAGCGCCGCCCTCACAGCGGTCCTGCTGCTCGTCGTGTGGTGGGTCTTCGGTCAGTACGGTGCTGAGCTCGAGGCCCACGAACGGACCACGGACACGCTCATCGCTGCCCTCGATGTCCGACACCCCGGGGCTGCCGCGCACGCTCAGCGGGTGGCCATGCTGGCCGGGTGGATGGGGGAGTCGCTGCGGCTGGCGCCCGCGGCACTCGGAGAGTTGCGCACAGCGGCCCTGCTGCACGACATCGGTCTGCTGGGCGTACGTGATGCCGATGTGCTCGCCGTGCGTGGGCATGCACTCGCGGGTGTAGAGATGCTCAAGAACATCTCGTTCGCGGCGCCGGCGCTGCCGGTGATCGCCGCGCATCACGAGCGGATGGACGGCACCGGCTACCCACACGGGATGGTCGGTCCCCAGATCCCGCTGGAGTCCAGGATCATCGCCGTGGCCGATTCGTTCGACGCGCTGACGACGGGCACCGATGAGCACCCGCCCGTGGGCGCACGGGAGGCGTTGCAGCGTCTCGCCGACGACCCGGGCCTCGATCCGGCCATCGTGGCGGCTCTGGAGCGCGCCTCGAGCAGTCACGGCTTCAGCGATGCCACGGGGCAGAACTGGCTGGGTCGCGCCAAGTTCGTCGAGCGGGAGCCGCAGGCGACGAGCGAGGCGGGTGTCCGCTCCATCGCCACGATCGCGGCGGATCTGCTCCACGCCGGGCCAACGACGAGCTGGATCACCCGCCATGACCACCCCGACGACCGGCTGGGCCTATGACCTCGACGACCCTGTGGCTCTCAGGCCTGCTCCTCCTCATCGTCGTGGGGGAGTGCGCCCACGTCCGGCTGGTCGCCCACCGGGGCATCTCGCCGATCGCGTCGGCGGCCGCTGTGGCGTTCATGCTGAGCCTGCCCCACGACGGCGCCTTGGGAATCCTGACGACCCTGGCCGGTCTGCTCGCGGTCCTCGTGGCCTCCCTGCTGGGCACGGCCGTGGCAGCCGCACTGGGACTGCCGACGACGCCGGCGGATGTCCTCGGCCGCATGACGAACGCCGCCGCTGTCGGGACGTTGGCCATGCTCCTCTCCACCGCTGAGCTGGGACGCGACACGGGTCCGGCGGATCGGTGGATCTACGCGCTGGCGCTCTGGCTCGTCACCCTCGCGGCAGCCGTCATCCGCGCCGCGGCCGTCTCGGCGTGGATGTCCTGGTCGGAGCAGCGTTCCTTCGCAGTGGTCCTGCAGGACGAGCTCTCGACCTTCGGCATGGTGTCTCTGGCAGTGGCCACGACGGCGGTCACCATCGTTCTCGCGCGCGACGCCCTCGGCCTCTGGGCACCACTCTTCTTCTCCATCCCCCTCGCCCTCACCCTCGCGGCCGCGAGACGGTACGCGCAGGCGCGCACGACATACCGGGAAACCATCATGGCGCTGGCCCGGTTGACCGACATCGCGGGCTACACACCGAGCGACCATGCCCGACGGGTCGCCGACCTGTCGGTCGGTCTGGCGAAGGCCCGCGGGCTCTCGCAGCGGGAGATCACGACGATCGAGTACGCCGCCCTGCTCCACGATCTCGGCCAGGTCGCGCTGGACGAGCCGATACCAGGCGGCGCGACGGTCCTCGCGGCGCCGCGGGACCAGGAGCGGCTGGCGCGGGACGCCGTCGAGATCGTCCGGAACTCCGGCGTGCTCGAGGACGTCGCACGGATCGTCGCTCTCCAGGCCACGCCCTTCCGCCTCATGCAGGAGGACAACGAGCGCATCCCGCTGGGCGCCCGCATCCTCAAGCTGGCCAACGCCCTCGACGACCTCTCCGGTGGCTCTCGCGATCGGGGCCCGGTCTCCGTGGCGCTGGAGCGGATCCAGCTCGGCCTCGGCTACGAGTACGACCCGGATCTCGTCGATGACCTCATCAAGCTGGTGGCTTCGCGACCCGTCGCCTGAGAGCTGCGCACGACAAGTCCCCTAGGAGGGTGCCGGGGATAGTCGACCGCCGATGTGAGACGGCACGCCGCCGTGAGCCGGGGGGTGGGGGGAGTCCCGCACACCGGAATGCCTGAGGGCCCGCACCGATGACTCGGTGCAGGCCCTCAGGGATCGCGAAAGCGACTGGCGTCGGTCCTTGCTCAGGCCTGCTTGGTCTCGGCGAAGATCTGGGCGATCTCGTCGATCTTGGCCAGGAGCTCCTCGGCCTTCGCGACGTCGAAGCTGCCCTTGGTGCCCGAGGCGCCGGCCAGCTTGGTGGCCTCATTGAAAAGCGTGTGCAGGTTGGGGTACTTCTCGAAGTGCGGCGGCTTGAAGTAGTCCGTCCACAGCACCCACAGGTGGTGCTTGACGAGCTCCGATCGCTGCTCCTTGATGATCGCCGCGCGAACCCGGAAGTCGGGGTCGTCGTTGCCGGCAACCTTCTCGCAGATCATCTTGACGGACTCGGCCTCGATGCGGGCCTGTGCCGGGTCATAGACCCCGCACGGCAGGTCGCAGTGGGCCTGGACGGTGGGAACCTCGAGGAGCGAGGTGAGGACGCGGGGGAGCCGCATTGCCGTGCCTCCTAGATCCGATGTGCTCGTGATGGGTGGTGCTCGTGATGGGTGGTCAGCCGAGGATGACCGGCTGACAGCCTTGCAGGTCCCAACCTACCCCGCGCGCGGGCTGCGGGGCAGGCGGGTGAGGACCCGACCGAGAACGGCGTCGCCTGCGATGGATCCGAAGCTCCAGGAGTCACTGCCCACGTGCGCGTTGTCCCGCTCGACCCACCACCGGCTCGGGTCGTCAGGGTCAGGACGGGCAACCCGCTTGACGGTGAGGACGCCCTCCACGGGGTGGGTGAAGACGACGAGGCGGCCGGGAGCGGCGCTCCCGCCCCACCACACCAGTGCGAGGTCACCGTCCCGCAGGGTGGGCTCCATGGAGGGTCCGGCGACCCGCACCAGACCGGGGCCGCGGCGCCGTCGCCGCGGGACAGGGGTGCTCATTGGTCCATCTTCACGCACCGCTGACGTCACACACCGTCGCGGGAGGTCGGCGAGGTCACAGTTCGGGCACGTCGGCTTCTCGTACGGCGACGGGTATGTCAGGATGAGGTGGCCCGTGACTACCCGAGCGGGCGAGGACTGAACGACTGTGGATGTGAGACCAGTGGCCCAACCGGGTCTACGGGTCCCAGGCTGCCCCACCAGAGGTGCGCCCAGTCGAATCGTCCGGCGAATCGTCCGGAACGTGCGGCGGCCGCTGCCGTCACCCGCACATCCTCCACCCGTGTGCTCAGCGAAGGCACCTCATCGCGTCGCACCGCTCTCCTCCACAGATCACCACTCGACAGGCACGTGGTCCTGACATGGACAGCCCCGTGTCCCGACCCCATACACCGACCACAGCTCAAGGACTCTCTCCCATGGCCGCTTCCCCGCTCCACCCCTCCGACCACCTGACCGGCAGCGCCGCCGCGCTCGTCGGCTCCGGCGGCGGGAGCGAGCAGGCCGTAGCCAGCTCGTTCGATCTGGACTCCCCGGTGTTCCGGGCGCACGAGGGCGGCAAGCTCGCCGTCCACGCCACCCAGGTCCTGCGCGACCGCGCCGACCTGTCGCTGCTCTACACCCCCGGGGTCGCCGATGTCTCGCTGGCGCTCGCTGAGAACGCCGGGCTGGCCCGACGCTTCACGTCGAAGCGGAACACCGTCGCCGTCGTCTCCGACGGCACCGCTGTGCTCGGGCTGGGCAATATCGGGCCTGTCGCAGCGATGCCGGTCATGGAGGGCAAGGCCGTCCTCTTCAAGCACTTCGCCGACGTCGACGCAGTTCCCGTCTGCATGGAGACCGGCACCGTCGACGAGATCGTCGAGGCGGTCGCCCGGATCGCCCCGACCTACGGTGGGATCAACCTCGAGGACATCTCGGCCCCGCGGTGCTTCGAGATCGAGGCCAGGCTCAAGGAGCGCCTCGACATCCCGGTGTTCCACGACGACCAGCACGGGACCGCGATCGTCGTCCTGGCAGCGCTGATCAACGCCTGCCGGGTCCAGGAGCGGGACATCACGTCTCTGCGGGTCGTGGTGAGCGGGGCCGGTGCAGCCGGCGTCGCGGTCACCCGACTGCTCCAGCGCGCCGGCGTGGCCGATGTCGTGGTCTGTGACTCCCGAGGCATCATCTCGCCCGAGCGCAACGACCTCACCGACCACAAGCCGCGCATCGCCGCGACGACGAACCCGCGCGGGATCTCGGGACCGATCGGTGCCGCGCTCGTGGGTGCCGATCTCTTCGTCGGGGTCTCCGGCGGCACCATCGCCGAGGAGGACCTGGCCAGGATGGCGCCGGAGGCGATGATCTTCGCGCTCGCCAACCCGAACCCGGAGGTGCACCCCGAGGTCGCGCACCGCTATGCGTCGATCGTCGCCACCGGTCGCTCGGACTTCCCGAACCAGATCAACAACGTGCTGGCGTTCCCCGGCATCTTCCGTGGCGCGCTGGACACCGGGGCCCGGCAGATCACCGAGGCGATGAAGCTCGCCGCGGCCGAGGCCATCGCGGAAATGGTCCCCGATCCCACTCCGAAGGAGATCGTGCCCAGCGTGTTCACCCCGGGTGTGGCCGAGGCGGTCGCCGATGCGGTGCGCAAGGTGGCCCTCTCCTAGGGCACCTGGTCCTGATCTCGTGCCTGCAGCCTCGCCCGGGTTCGACTGACCTCACTCCAGGACCCGGGCAGGGGCGCCCACGACGGTGACCCCGGGCGGGACGTCATGCAGCACCACCGCGCCCATGCCGATGACGGCGTCCTCGCCGACCGTGACGCCCTGGCGGATGAGGGCCCCCGTGCCGACGAACGCCCTCGCTCCCAGTCGGACGTTCCCCGACACCGACGCCAGCGGCATGATCGAGACGTGGTCGCCGAGGACGGCGTCGTGACCGATGGCGGCGCCTCGGCTCACGTGGACGTGCACGCCTGCGGTGATGTGGGTAGTCATGCTCACGTGGGAGCAGATCACCGTGCCCCGGCCCAGCGCCACGTCTGCGCCCACGTCGGCCAGCGGATGGAGGAGTGGCGGCGGAGCGGCTCGGTCGCCTACGAGCCGGGCGCGGATGCGTCCGTCGGCCACCCCTCCGACGACGTCGGCACCGGGGTAGCGGGCGAGGCCGTCCTCGACTCCTCCGAGATGGGGCGCGAAGGGCGCCAGGAGTGCGGGGTCGACCGTGGCGTCGTCGAGGAATCCCAGGAGGCGCGGGGCATCGAGCCCGGCCGCACGCCGGGCCCGGAGCACGTGGGCGACCTCGCGTCCGTGTCCACCGGCACCGACGATGAGGATCTCTGTCGATCCCGTCACGCGCCCCATGGTGCCACGGTCATGCGCTTGCGGGGTGTGAGGGGGTCGTCCCGGTCGACCGCGCCGTGGAGGATACTTGTTCTTCCACACGTCATCACAGGAGTCGCGGACCGCCGCGGCCATCCGCGGAGGGGCAGGTCGTGCGCATACTCGTCACCGGAGGTGCCGGCTTCATCGGCGCGAACCTGAGCGCTCTGGCGCTGGAGCGTGGACACGAGGTCGTCGTCATCGACGACTTCTCGACGGGGGAGCGGGCGAACCTGGAGCGACTGCCGGTCCGGCTCATCGAGGCGTCGATCCTCGATGTGGGTGCGCTCGACGAGGCGATGCGGGGAGTGACCGCCGTTGTCCACCTCGCTGCGCTGGGCAGCGTCCCGCGGTCCATCAAGGACCCGGTCGCGACCCACCAGGCCAACGCCCTCGGCACGCTGCGGGTCCTGGAGGCGGCCCGGGCTGCCGAGGTCGAGCACGTCTCCGTCGCGTCCTCGTCGTCGGTCTACGGCCTCAATCCCGCGTTGCCCAAGAGCGAGCGCGAGTGGGTGCGACCTATGAGCCCCTACGCCGTCTCGAAGCTGGCCACCGAGCAGTATGCGCTCGCCTACCAGCAGTCCTTTGGCCTGCAGACGCTGGCCTTCCGGTTCTTCAACGTGTTCGGTCCGCTGCAGCGCGCCGGGCACGTCTATGCGGCGGTCATCCCCGTGTTCATGGATGCCCTCCTGGCGGCGCGTCCACTGCCGGTCAACGGCGACGGGTCGAACTCCCGGGACTTCACGTTCGTCGGGACCGTCTGTCAGGTGCTCCTCGAGGCAGCGGCGCGACGGGTCGTCCATGAGGAGCCGGTCAACCTGGCCTTCGGCACGAACACCACTCTGCTGCAGCTGATCTCACGGATGGAGAGCGTGACGGGTAGGCGCGCCACGGTCGATCACCGCGAGCCGCGCCCGGGGGACGTCCTGCACTCGCAGGCTGACAACGCGGTGCTGCGATCGCTCTTCCCCGACGTCCGGCCGGTCTCGCTCGACGACGGACTCCGCGCGACCTACGAGTGGTTCCTGCAGGCCTGAGAGATCCGGCCAGCAGGACGGGCGGTCGGACGGCATGGCGGCGGCCACAGAGTCGCTCGGGATCAGGCGACGACGCCCATGAAGTCCCGCCACCCGTTGTTGAGCACGAGCCAGGCGATCAGGCCGTAGCCGGCCTGCCCGGGTAGACCCTCGCCGGCGGCGAGGTCGGTGAGCCAGTGCTCATAGCTGCGCAACGGCGCCAGGCAGTCCACGAATCCCACGCCACGACGGGCACAGACGTCCGCCTGCGCCTCCGCGTAGCGCTCCAGGAGGTCATCGAACGCCACCTCTCCGGTGGGTGCGGGACCGACGACGAAGACGGCGATGCCGGAGGCGGCGGCGGCGTCGAGGGTGTTGGCGAGGTTCAGCCGGTGCCGCGCGATGGACAGGTTGGACCGGGCATCCTCGAGCCCCACCGAGACGACGAGCTTGCGCTCGTCATGACCCTTCCAGCGGTCGAGTGCCTCGGTCGAGGACCGCTGGAGGACCTCCGCGGAGGTGTCGCCGACGACGGCGAGGTTGTATGCGGTCAGGCGCAGGTCTTCTGCGCGCGTGCGACCCATGACCCGGGTGACCCAGCCCTGGGCCTTGGGGTCGCCGGTACCCGTGGCGAGCGTGCCGCCGAGGACGACGACAGCCACGTCACGCGGAGCGGGAGCCTCCTCGTGGGGCTCGGTGAAGTCGTAGCTCACGTAGCCATCTTCCTCATGGTCTGCCCTGGGAGACCCCGGTGCGCCTCGCAGCGCAGAGGGGCGTCACCCATCGTCGGTCCAGCCGTCCTCGTCGTCGTCGAGGCGGGCCAACCAGGTCGCGAGACGGTCGACGGGGATCTCGAACTCCGGGTGCAGGTCGACGAACGCGCGCAGCTGGTCGGCGAGCCAGGCGAGGGAGACCTCGTCCTCGCCGCGCCGCCGCTCGAGCTCCTCGATACCGCGATCGGTGAAGTACATACTCCTTCGGAGTCCTCCTAGCGCCCGAACGCCTCGCCCAGGAGGATCTCCTGCTCCGCCTGGTGCTTCTTCGTCGATCCGGTCGCGGGCGAGGCCGAGGCCGGGCGGGACACGCAGCGCAGGGGACGCGAGTCACCGCGCTCGGCGAGCGCCTCCGTGAGGTTGAGGGCCATGAACGGCCAGGCGCCCTGGTTGCGCGGCTCGTCCTGGACCCACATCAGCTCGGCCCCGGGGTACTCGCCGATCGCGGCGGCGATCTCGTCCGCCGGGAGCGGGTAGAGCTGCTCCACACGCAGGATCGCCACCGACCCGTCGTTGCGCTTCTTGCGCTCGGCCTCGAGCTCGTAGACCACCTTGCCGGAGGCGAGGATCACCCGCGTGACCTCTCCCTCGGGGCGGTGGCGGTCCGGCAGCACCGGCTGCCACGAGCCCGAGGTGAACTCTTCCGGCATGGAGGAGGCCGCCTTGAGCCGCAGCATCGACTTCGGCGTGAAGACGATGAGCGGGCGCCGGGGCCGGGCGTAGGCCTGGCGCCGGAGGAGGTGGAAGTAGTTCGCGGGTGAGGACGGGTAGGCCACCGTCATGTTGTCCTGCGCGCACAACGTGAGGAAGCGCTCGATCCGGGCCGAGGAGTGGTCCGGTCCCTGACCCTCATAGCCGTGGGGGAGGAGGAGAACCACCGAGGAGTTCTGGCCCCACTTCTGCTCCGAGCTCGAGATGAACTCGTCGAGGATCGTCTGGGCGCCGTTGACGAAGTCACCGAACTGCGCCTCCCAGAGGACGAGCGCATCTGGTCGCTCGACCGAGTAGCCGTACTCGAAGCCCATCGCTGCGAACTCGGACAGCAGGGAGTCGTAGACCCAGAACTTGGCCTGGCCCTCGCCGAGGTAGAGCAGCGGGGTCCACTCCTCGGCCGTGTTCTTGTCGATGAGCACCGCGTGCCGCTGCACGAAGGTGCCGCGACGCGAGTCCTGTCCGGCCAGGCGGACGGGTGTCCCCTCCATGAGCAGGGAGCCGAAGGCGATGAGCTCTCCGGTGGCCCAGTCGATGCCGCCGTCCGCGATGCTCTGGGAGCGCTTCTCCATGGCCTGGAGCAGCTTGGGGTGGACGGTGAAGCCCGGCGGCACGTTCGTGAAGGCCTTGCCGAGGTGGGCGAGCGTATCGTGCGAGATGGCCGTCTCGGTCGCCGAACCGCGCGGCTCGTCGTCGCCGGCCTGGGCGATGGGCGGCTCCAGCCCCGTGTCGGACTCTGCTCCCGACTCGTGGGACTTCTTGGCCGCGGCGTCAGCGCGCAGGGCCTCCTTGGTCTCGAGGAAGACCCGCTCCAACTGCTGCTGGTAGTCGCGCAGGGCGGCGTCGGCATCCTCGCTCGTGATGTCGCCGCGGCCCACCAGAGCCTCGGTGTAGAGCTTGCGGACGCTGCGCTTGGCCTCGATGAGGTGGTACATGAGCGGCTGCGTCATCGACGGGTCGTCGCCCTCGTTGTGACCGCGGCGGCGGTAGCAGACGAGGTCGACGACGACGTCCTTGTTGAAGCGCTGGCGGAACTCGTACGCGAGCTCAGCAACCCGGACGCACGCCTCCGGGTCATCGCCGTTGACGTGGAAGATCGGCGCCTGGATCATGCGCGCCACGTCGGTGCAGTACGTCGAGGAGCGGCTGGAGACCGGGCTGGTCGTGAAGCCGACCTGGTTGTTGATGACGACGTGCACGGTGCCGCCGGTGCGGTAGCCACGCAGCTGGGAGAGGTTGAGGGTCTCGGCGACCACGCCCTGGCCGGCGAAGGCGGCATCGCCGTGCAGCAGGATCGGCAGCACGGTGAAGTCGGCGCCGGCGAGGTTCAGCCGGTCCTGCTTGGCGCGGACGATTCCCTCGAGGACCGGGTTGACGGCCTCGAGGTGCGAGGGGTTGGCGGCCAGGTAGACCTTGGTCTCGGAGCCGTCCTCAGCCGTGAACTTGCCTTCTGTCCCGAGGTGGTACTTCACGTCACCGGAGCCCTGGACCGACCGCGGGTCGTGCTGGCCCTCGAACTCCCGGAAGATCTGCGCGTAGGACTTGCCGGCGATGTTGGCGAGCACGTTGAGGCGGCCGCGGTGCGGCATGCCGATGCAGACCTCGTCGAGCTTGTCCTCGGCAGCGCGCGAGAGCACCCGGTCGAGGAGGGCGATGACGGACTCGCCGCCCTCGAGGGAGAAGCGCTTCTGGCCGACGAACTTCGTCTGCAGGAAGGTCTCGAAGGCCTCAGCGGCGTTGAGGCGGCGGAGGATCCGCAGCTGCTCCTCACGGGAGGGCTTCTCATGCGGGACCTCGATCTTCTCCTGGATCCACGCGCGCTGCTCGGGGTCCTGGATGTGCATGTACTCGACGCCGATGGTCCGGCAGTACGAGTCGCGCAGGATGCCGAGGATCTTGCGAAGACGGAGGAAGGGCTCGCCACCGAATCCACCGGTCGCGAAGTGGCGGTCCAGGTCCCACAGCGTCAGCCCGTGCCGGGTGATGTCGAGGTCGGGGTGGCGCCGCTGGCGGTACTCGAGCGGGTCGGTGTCGGCCATGAGGTGACCGCGCACACGGTATGCGTGGATCAGCTCCTGGACACGGGCCACCTTGTTGATGTCGTCGTCGTGGGTCGCCGAGATGTCCTGCACCCAGCGCACAGGCTCGTACGGGATGCGCAGGCTCTCGAAGACCTCGTCGTAGAAGCCGTTCTCACCGAGGAGCAGTCCGTGGATGATGCGGAGGAACTCGCCGGACTGGGCACCCTGGATGATGCGGTGGTCGTAGGTGCTCGTGAGCGTGAGGATCTTGCTCACGGCGTTGCGGTGGATCGTCTCCAGTGAGGCGCCCTGCCACTCGGCGGGGTAGTCCATCGCTCCGACGCCGATGATCGTGCCCTGCCCGCGCATGAGCCGCGGCACCGAGTGCACGGTGCCGATAGTGCCGGGGTTGGTGAGCGAGATCGTCGTGTCCTGGAAGTCGGCGACGGTGAGCTTGTTGTCGCGGGCCTTGTGGACGATGTCCTCGTAGGCCATCCAGAAGTGGAAGAAGTCCATCTGGTCCGCACCCTTGATGGAGGGCACGAGGAGCTGGCGGGTGCCGTCGGGCTTGGCCAGGTCGATGGCGAGGCCGAGGTTGACGTGCGCCGGCTGGATGAGAACGGGCTTGCCGTTCTCGTCGATGTCGTACCCGTTGTTCATCACCGGCACCTCGGCGAGGGCCTTGACCATCGCATACCCGATGAGGTGCGTGAACGACACCTTGCCGCCGCGCGAGCGGCCCAGGTGGTTGTTGATGACGACGCGGTTGTCGATGAGCAGCTTGGCGGGGACCGTGCGGACACTCGTCGCGGTCGGGACCGTCAGCGAGGTCTCCATGTTCGTGACGACGCGGGCGCTGGCGCCTCGCAGCGGTGACTGCTCGGACTGGCGGACCTTCTCCGGGTCGATCGCCTTGGAGGGGTCCCTTGGGCGCAGCTGAAGGGAGCGGGGGATCGCTCCGCCCAGCGCCTTCACCGGCTGGGGGCCGCCCTCGCTCGGGATACCGGAGGTCGAGGCCGGCTCCGCCTGGGCTGCCGGCTTGGAGGTCGCGGGCTTGGAGGTCGCGGGCTTGGGCTGCGCGGGCCTGGACTCGGCTGCCTTGGGTGCGGGTGCCTTTGTCGCGGGTGCCTGCGCTGCGGGCTTCGGCTGGGCTGCCGGGGCCGGGCCAGGTGCCGGCTTGGTCTCGCTGGGCTGGGAAACCGTGCTGGTCTGGGATGACGAGCGGCTCTGAGACGTGCTCGACTGCGCCGGTGAAGCGGTGGCCTGCGCCTCCCCACCGTTGGTCGCCGGGTCCTGAGCGGGCGAGTAGTCTGCGAAGAACTCCCACCACGCCTTGTCCACGAGGTTCTTGTCGCGCTTGTACTGCTCGTACAGCTCGTCGACGAGCCACTCGTTGGGTCCGAAGGCTGCCAGGGGGTCGTCGTTCGAGTGCTCGTCAGGCACGGCGTCTTCGCCTCTTTCACAGGGATGTGACTGGTATGCAGATGATCATCTGAGTCGTGGGGCTCCGCCTCACGACAGGACTCGGACCAGCCTATCTCCCGATGTGAACTTTCCCGCATCGAGGCGCGCACCGTGGACAACCGGTCGCCGAACCAACGCGGAGTCGTCGCCGAGCGGTCGCCGAGGCACCGACGAGCAGCCGCTCACCCCTCGTCGGCGTCCTGCGAACGACCGTCAGCCGACGTCCTCGCGGGTGGCCCGCCAGATGCCGAGACCGGCCAGGACGAGCGCGTATGCGACGAGCACCAGGGACCCGCCCCACCAGGACAGCCGTGCGGCACCGGTGCCCGAGTCGATGGTGTTGATGACGGCACTGGTGGCCTGGGTGGGGAGGTACTGCACGACGTTCTGCGCAGCCCATTCCCAGAAGCCGAGCCCGAACGTGACCAGTGGCTCGACGATCCAGGCGACACCGACGGCGATGAGGAGGGCAGCCACCTGGTTGGGGATGAGGATCCCGATGCCCAGGCCGATGAGAGCCCACACGGCGAGCACGAGCAGGCTCAGCGCCAAGGTCCGCAGGATCTCGTTCGAGGGCCACGGGTCGCTGCCGAGCAGCTGCAGCATCAGGGCCCCGACCGCCGTGGAGGCGACGATGCTCAAGAGCCCGTTGAGGATGGCGATGCCCACGAGCGCGACCGCCTTGGCGAGCAGAGCCTGCATCCGTCGCGGGTTCGCGAGGAAGGTGGCCGTGATGGTCTTGTGCCGGTACTCCGACCCGATCTGCAGCACGCCGATGGTGAGCAAAAGGAGGTAGCCCACCTGCAGACCGGCGGTGTACACCGAGTTGGCCAGCTGGACCGGCTCCATCGGGGGCATGGTGTCCGGCGTCGTCTCCGGCATGAGCTCGACGAAGACGAAGGCGAAGAACACGGTGAAGAGGACGGCGGAGGCGACGATGGCGATCGCCATGCCCCACCACAAGCGTGTCGTGAAGTACTTGAGGAACTCGGATCGGATGGCGCGCAGCATCAGCCGTTCGCTCCTTCCTGGCCGGTGATGGCGTCTCGTTCGGCCGGGGCGCTGACCGCGCCGGGGGAGCCGAGATTGCGGTTGGTCCCCTCGGTGAGGGAGAAGTAGAGCTTTTCCAGCTCGCTGTTCTTCTCGCGCAGCTCCCAGATGGGCAGGCCGGCGCGCAGGGCGACGTCACCGACGAGCCGTAGGTCGGTCGTGTCGGCGACGATGTGGTCACCCTCGACCCGCGCGGTGACGTCGGCGATCCGCAGCGCACCGATGAGATGGTCCGGGTCGGAGGTGCGGATCTGACATCCATGTCCGCCGGAAAGGTCGGCCATCGGTCCGCTCGTGACGAGCCTGCCGTTGGCGATGATCACGAGGTCGTCGATCGTCTGCTCGACCTCGGAAAGCATGTGGCTCGAGATGAGGATCGTCCTGCCCTCGCCGGCCAGGTGCCGCAGGAAGCCGCGTAACCAGCGGATCCCTTCCGGGTCCAGGCCGTTGGCCGGCTCGTCGAGGATGAGGACATCGGGGTCACCGAGGAGTGCAGCCGACAGACCGAGCCGCTGCCGCATACCCATGGAGTAGCCGCCCGCGCGCTGGTCCGCCGCCGCCGGGATACCGGTCAGCTCGAGCACCTGGTCGACCCGCGAGTCCGGGATGCCGGCCGCCGCCGCGATCGTGCGCAGGTGGTTGCGGCCGCTGCGGCCCGGGTGGAACCCGGTCGCTTCCAGGGCGGCGCCGACGGTGCCGGCGGGGTCCGCCAGGTGCGCATACGTCTGCCCGTCGATCAGCGCAGTCCCGCTGGTCGGGCTGATGAGCCCGAGCAGCATACGCAGGGTCGTCGTCTTCCCTGCACCGTTCGGCCCGAGGAACCCGGTGATCCGACCGGGCTCCACGGCGAAGCTGAGCTCGTCGACGGCCTTGAAGGCGCCGAAGTGCTTCGAGAGCCGGTCGATCTCGATGCGTTTGCCGCGGACGCCGGAGCCGTTCCGCGTCGGTGTCGTCGTCATGTCCCTCATCCTTGCAGCCGGGACTGCGGCGTCGTTCCCCCACCCGGGTGAACGTCCGGTCCCACGCTGGGGGGAGTTCGACCCGTCCGGGCCGACCGCCTCGAGCCGTAGAAAGAGGTCACGGACAGCCCCAGGGCATCGGCCGGACGCACTCGGTCGGGACTGCTGTTGGCAGTGGCACGGTCACCGACGAGACTGAGGGGACCTGTTCGGTCCGCTGGTCCGGTTCGAAGCGGTGCCGGCGTCCGAGGTCGACGATCCGAAGGAGTGACGATGAGTCTGCTGCAGAGCGACCTGTGGGACGGCAAGATCTATGTGGGTGGCTGGCGGGACGGTGGGTCCACCTATGACGTGGTCGAGCCCGCCACAGGGGAGACCCTCGGGTCCCTGGGCCAAGCCTCGCCCGACGACGTGCTGCGAACGGCCCAGGAGGCGAGCGCCGCTCAGAAGTCGTGGGCGGCGGTCAATCCTTTGGAGCGGGCCGCAGTGCTGCGCCGCGCCGGTGACCTGTGGCGCGCGCACGCGGAGGAGCTCGCGGGGTGGATCGTGCGTGAGGCGGGATCGATCCCGCCGAAGGCGCAGCTGGAGATCGACTCGGCGGCGGAGATCTGCTTCGAGTCGGCCGCCCTGGCCACGCACCCGCGGGGCGAGGTCCTCGCGTCCGCGGAGCCTCGGTGGAGCTTCGCCCGACGGGTGCCCGCGGGAGTCGTCTCGGTGATCGCCCCCTTCAACTTCCCCCTCATCCTCTCCATCCGGTCGGTCGCGCCGGCGCTCGCGCTCGGGAACGCGGTCCTCCTCAAGCCGGACCCGCGGACGGCGGTGTGCGGTGGCGTGAGTCTCATCCGGATCTTCGAGGAGGCGGGTCTGCCCTCCGGCGTCCTCAGCCTGCTGCCCGGCGGCGCCGACATCGGCCAGGCGGTCGTGACGGCTCCTGAGGTGCGGGTGATCTCGTTCACCGGCTCGACCGAGGCAGGTCGAGCGGTCGGAGCACTCGGTGCCCAGCACCTCAAGCGGACGCACCTCGAGCTCGGCGGGAACAACGCCCTCATCGTCCTGCCCGGCGCGGACCTGGACAAGGCGGTATCGGCCGGAGCCTTCGGCTCCTTCATGCACCAGGGCCAGATCTGTATGACCACGGGCCGCCACCTCGTGCACGAATCCCTCCACGATGCCTATGTCCAGGCCCTCGCGGAGAAGGCCTCCCACCTGCCTGTGGGGAACCCGGCCAGCGAGCAGGTGGCGCTCGGGCCGATCATCGACAGCAAGCAGCTGGCCCGCGTCGACGGACTGGTCCAGGAGACGGTCCGCGCCGGTGCCACTCTTGCATCGGGCGGGACCTTCGAGGGCCTCTTCTACCGGCCGACCGTGCTCGGGCAGGTCTCCACGGACATGCCCGCCTACGCGCAGGAGGTCTTCGGGCCAGTGGCGCCGGTGGTGCCGTTCAGCACCGTGGAGGAAGCCGTGAGCCTGGCCTCGAGCACCGAGTACGGCCTGTCCCTCGGCATCCTCGGTGAGGTGGGCACGGCGATGGAGATCGCGGATGCCGTGCCGAGCGGCATCATCCACATCAACGAGCAGACGGTCAGCGACGAGCCGATGATCCCGTTCGGTGGAGTCGGGGCGTCGGGCAACGGGTCGCGCGTCGGAGGGCCGACCGCGAACATCGAGGCCTTCACCGAGACCCAGTGGCTCACCGTCCGCAGCACCATCGCGCCCTACCCGTTCTGAGCCGACGACTCCAGGCTGCTCTGCGGTCCGACCGCAGAGCGGCCTGGTGGTCCCTCCTCCTCGTAGAGGTCGTCCGGGCCGGTCCGTGATGGACACAAGAGCCCGTACCAGAACGTGACAATAGGAACGTTCTGGTACGGGCAGGCTCGCTGGGTGGCCCTCGGTTCCGCTGCCGATCAACCGGACTGACCCATCCCGTCGGGCACCTCGGCGTGGTCGGCATCACCTGCTCTGGAGCGGCCGGCGACTGTCCCGCTGCCTGGCACAGCCCCTATCGTCGAGATCGTGGACGACTTCTCCGACCTGCTCGCAGCCAATGCCGAGTACGCGAAGGACTTCCAGCTCTCCGGCTTCGACGGTGTCGCGCGTGCCGGGGTCGCGATCGTCACCTGCATGGACTCCCGCATCGACCCCCTCAAGCTGCTCGGGCTCGAGCACGGAGACGCCAAGATCTTCCGCAACCCAGGTGGACGCGTCACTCCACAGGCCCTGACCGCCCTGGTGCTCGGCTCGCACCTGCTCAACGTGTCCCGGATCCTCATCGTCCCGCACACCCGCTGCGCGATGGCCAGCTGCAGCGAGCGCGAGCTCCAGCGGCGGATCGGCGCCTCCGCCGGTCAGGACGCCTCCTGGCTGGACGTGGGCGCCATCGAGGACCAGGTCGCCGCTTTGGGGGAGGACGTGCACAAGGTGCGCTCGCACCCCCTCATCCCGGACCAGGTGACCGTGGGTGGATTCATCTACGACGTCGATACAGGTCTGCTCGAGCAGAAGTACTGAGTGTCGGGAGGACCGATATGCGGACCACCCGATTGCCAGCAGGGATCCTTCGGGCGGGTGACGCAGGTCTGGGAGGCGGCCGACGGGATGGGTGATGGCTCAGACGGCCCCGGTGGTCTACATGGCTTCCGGGCCCACCTGCAGCTGATGGACCTTTGTCCGCCATGCGCACAGCAAAACCCCTCTGACCTGCATTTGCAGGTCAGAGGGGTTTTCGTGTGCCCCCGGCAGGATTCGAACCTGCGCTCCCGCCTCCGGAGGGCGGTGCTCTATCCCCTGAGCTACGGGGGCGGGCGGAGTCGAGGGTATCAGCCTCACGGCGAGGATCCTGCATTCGGACCCTCATTCCACCACCGGAGGAGACGTCTCATCCACTGGGGAGCAGGAAGGAGCGGTCCGAGCGGGACCTAGACTTGTCCGAATGACCCCCGAGGACCTGTCTGCAGCCATCCGTGCTGCCCTGAGCGACGCCGTTACCGCGGGTGAGCTCGGGCGACTGTCGACCCCTGACGCCATCCCGGATGACATCCGCGTAGAGCGTCCGCGCAGCAAGGAGCACGGCGACTGGGCCACGAACATCGCGATGCAGCTGGCCAAGCCGACCGGTATGCCGCCGCGCCAGGTCGCCGAGGTCCTCGCCGAGCGCCTGGGCCGGGTCGAGGGCATCAAGGCCGTCGACGTCGCCGGCCCGGGGTTCCTCAACATCACCCTCGATGCGGCGAGTGCCGGTGAGCTGGCCCGCACCATTGTCGAGGCCGGCCCCGCATACGGGCGATCGGACGCGCTCGCGGGCAAGCGGATCAACCTCGAGTTCGTCTCGGCCAACCCGACCGGACCCATCCACCTCGGCGGCACCCGTTGGGCCGCTGTGGGCGACGCTCTCGCGAGGATCCTCACCGCAGCCGGCGCCGAGGTCACCCGCGAGTACTACTTCAACGACCACGGCGCTCAGATCGACCGGTTCGCGCGCAGCCTGCTCGCTGCCGCACGGGGCCGGGAGGCGCCCGAGGACGGGTACGCCGGCGGGTACATCAACGACATCGCCGCTGCCGTCGTCAAGGAGGACCCCTCGATCCTCGACCTGCCGGATGACGAGGCCCAGGAGCGGTTCCGCGCGCGCGGCGTGGAAATGATGTTCGACCAGATCAAGGCCTCGTTGCACGAGTTCGGCGTCGACTTCGACGTCTACTTCCACGAGAACGACCTCCACGAGTCCGGAGCCGTGGCCCGCGCGGTGGAGCGGCTCACCGAGCTCGGGGTGATGTTCGAGGCGGACGGCGCCCTCTGGCTGCGCTCGACCGACTACGGCGACGACAAGGACCGGGTCGTCATCAAGAGCGACGGGAGCCCCGCATACATCTCCGGGGACCTGGCCTACTACCTCGACAAGCGGCAGCGCGGCTTCGACACCTCGATCATCATGCTCGGTGCCGACCACCACGGGTACGTGCGCCGGATGATGGCGATGTGCGCCGCCTTCGGGGACACCCCGGGGGAGAACCTCGAGATCCTCATCGGGCAGATGGTCAACCTCGTCAAGGACGGCCAGCCGGTCCGGATGAGCAAGCGGGCGGGCACCGTCGTCGTCCTCGAGGACCTCGTCGAGGCCGTCGGGACCGACGCGGCTCGCTACGCCCTCACCCGGAGCTCGACCGACAGCAACATCGACATCGACCTCGACCTGCTCGTCCGGGCGACGAACGAGAACCCGGTCTACTATGTCCAGTACGCCCACGCCCGGACCCGCAACGTGTCCCGGTTGGCCGAGCTCGACGGTGTCCGCAAGGAGGACGGCTTCGACGCCTCCCTCCTCACCGATGAGACCGAGGCTGCCCTGCTCGCCGCCCTCGGCGACTTCCCGCGGGTCGTTGCCCAGGCTGCGCAGCTGCGTGAGCCGCACCGGGTTGCGCGCTACCTCGAGGAGCTCGCCGGGCGCTACCACAAGTGGTACGACACCTGCCGGGTCCGGCCGGTCAACGCGGACGAGCCGGTCACCGACCTGCACCGCACCCGGCTGTGGCTCAACGACGCGACCGGCCAGGTCCTCGCCAACGGTCTCGGACTCCTCGGCGTCTCGGCGCCCGATCGGATGTAAGGCGCACCCCGATGCGCGCACACGAGGCCGGTGCCCTCCACGCCGAGGGTTATGGGGGGCCACCGCTCTATCTGCCCTACCCCGAGGACGTCAACGCCCTGCTCCCCCAGCTGTGGGCCAGGACGGTCCATCGGGGGGAGGACGGCGCCCTGCGCGTCGGTGGGCTCGACGTCCGCTCGATCGCTGCCGAGTTCGGCACCCCTGCCTACGTCCTCGACGAGGAGGACTTCCGCAGCCGTGCCCGCGCCTTCCGCGACGACTACGCAGGTCCGTTCGCCGAGGTATGCGGTGGTGCCGACGTCTACTACGCCGGCAAGGCGTTCCTGTGCACCGAGGTCGCCCGATGGGTGGCCGATGAAGGCCTCGGGCTCGACGTCACAACCGGTGGTGAGCTCGCGGTCGCCCAGCGTGCAGGATTTCCCGCCGAGCGAATTGCGTTGCACGGCAACAACAAGAGTCTCGCGGAGATCGAGCAGGCACTCTCCTACGGAGTGGGCAAGATCGTCATCGACAGTCTCGATGAGATCGAGCGGATCGATGCCGTCGCTGCCCGGCTCGGCGTCGTCGCGCCGGTGATGATCCGCGTGACGGTCGGGGTCGAGGCCCACACCCACGAGTTCATCGCGACCGCCCACGAGGACCAGAAGTTCGGTCTCTCGCTCGCGACCGGGGTGGCGAAGGAAGCGGCCGGACGCGTTCTCGACCGCACGGGGACGATGCGCCTACTCGGGCTGCACAGCCACATCGGCTCCCAGATCTTCGACACCGGCGGCTTCGAGATCTCGGTGCGGCGTCTCATCGGCCTGCACGCGGAGCTCGTACGGGAGCACGACATCGAGCTCCCGTCCATGGGCCTCGGGGGTGGCTTCGGGATCGCCTACACCTCGCAGCACACGCCGCTGAGCCCGGCCGAGCTGGGTGAGCAGATGGCCGACCTCCTCGAGCGGGAGGGCAAGATCATCGGTGACGGGGACGGCAGCTCCATCCCGAGAATCTCGATCGAGCCCGGTCGGGCCATCGTCGGCCCGGCGGCCTTCACCCTCTACGAGGTGGGCACCGTCAAGCCCGTCACCGTCAACGAGCGGGTGACCAGGACATACGTCTCCGTCGACGGCGGAATGAGCGACAACATCCGACCGGCTCTGTACGAGGCGGACTACTCCTGCACCCTCGCCAGCCGGCGCAGCGACGCCCCTCCGATGCTGTCCCGGGTCGTCGGCAAGCACTGCGAGAGTGGCGACATCGTCGTGCTCGACGAGTACCTGCCGGCCGACCTGCGCGCCGGCGACCTCATCGCGGTGCCCGGGACCGGCGCATACTGTCGGAGCCTGTCGAGCCAGTACAACCACACACCCCGGCCCCCGGTGGTCGCCGTGCGCGACGGACGCGCCAGACTGATCGTGCGGCGTGAGACGGTCGAGGACATCCTCGCCCTGGATGTCGGCTGACCGGCGATGACTGACGAGACAACAGCACACGCAGTCCAGCCGGGCGAGATGATCAGGCAGAGACGTCACAGGCAGTAGTACCCAGACCGTAGTACCCAGACAGTAGTACCCAGGCAGTAGTACCCAGGCAGAAGAGCACCAAGGAGCACCACACATGAGCACGCCATCGGCGGTGACCCCGCTGCGGGTCGCCCTCCTCGGGGGCGGAGTCGTCGGCTCGTCCGTCGCCCGGATGCTCGTCGAGGGTGCCGACGACCTCGCCGCCCGCGTGGGCGTCCCCCTCGAGCTGGTCGGGATCGCAGTGCGCCGGGCCGGACGGGACCGTTCGGACCTGCGGGTGGATCCGGAGCTGATCACGACCGACGCGGCCGAGCTGGTCACCCGCGCCGACATCGTCGTCGAGGTGATCGGTGGGATCGAGCCGGCGCGCAGCCTGCTCCTGTCGGCCATGGAGCACGGCGCATCGGTCGTGACGGCGAACAAGGCCCTGCTGGCCGAGGACGGTCCTGCCCTCTACGACGCCGCCCACAAGAACGGTGTGGACATCTACTTCGAGGCCGCGGTCGCGGGCGCCATCCCGATCCTGCGACCCATCCGCGAGTCCCTCGCCGGTGACGAGGTATCGAAGGTCCTCGGCATCGTCAACGGGACGACGAACTACGTCCTGGACAAGATGGACAGCACCGGCATGAGCCTGCACGAGGCGGTCGAGCAGGCGCAGGCTCTCGGGTATGCGGAGGCCGACCCGACCGCGGACGTGGAGGGATTCGACGCGGCGGCCAAGGCTGCCATCCTCGCCTCCCTTGCCTTCCACTCCCGCGTGAGCATCGCGGACGTCTACCGGGAGGGGATCACGCACGTCACCGCCGGCGACATCGCGGCTGCGGCGGCGATGAACCACGTCGTCAAGCTGCTCGCGATCTGTGAGCGCACGACCGACGAGAACGGCGTGACCGGTCTGTCGGTGCGGGTCCACCCGGCCATGATCCCAAGGACGCATCCCCTGGCCTCGGTGCGTGAGGCATACAACGCGGTGTTCGTCGAGGCCGACGCGGCCGGTGAGCTGATGTTCTACGGCAAGGGCGCCGGCGGCGACCCGACTGCGTCGGCCGTCCTCGGTGACGTCGTCGCTGTCGCCCGGCACCGGGTCGGTGGTGGTCGCGGGCCGGGGGAGAGCTCCTACGCCGACCTGCCGACGCTGCCGATGGGTGCCGCTCGCACCCGCTACCACATCGCCCTCGACGTCGAGGACCGTCCCGGTGTACTCGCCCAGGTGGCAACGGTTTTCGCCGAGCATGGTGTCTCGATCGAGGCGGTCCGTCAGCACGTCATCGACGACGAGAGCGGCCTGCAGCAGCAGCGGGCGAGCCTCATCGTCGTGACCCACACGGCCACGGATGCCGCACTCCGGGCGACCGTCGAGCAGCTCGACGGACTCGACACGGTCAACGAGGTCACCTCCGTCATGCGCGTGGAAGGCTCCTGATGGCTCACCAGTGGCGCGGAGTGATCCGCGAGTATGCCGAGCGGCTGCCCACGCTCGACGGCGCACCTGTCGTGACGCTGCTCGAGGGTGGGACGCCACTCATCCCCGCAGAGCGTCTCTCCGAGCGCGTCGGGGCACAGGTCTTCGTGAAGTACGAGGGCCTCAACCCCACCGGTTCGTTCAAGGACCGCGGTATGACGACCGCGATCTCGATGGCCGCCAAGCACGGGGCGAAGGCCGTCATCTGCGCGTCCACCGGCAACACGAGCGCGAGCGCTGCGGCGTACGCGACGAAGGCAGGCATGACGTGTGCGGTCCTCGTTCCCGAGGGCAAGATCTCGATGGGCAAGCTGAGCCAGGCCATCGCCCACGGCGCGGCTCTGCTCCAGGTCGACGGCAACTTCGACGACTGCCTCACCCTGGCCCGCAAGCTCGCTGAGGCGTATCCGGTGGAGCTGGTGAACTCGGTCAACCCGGCCCGCATCGAGGGTCAGAAGACGGCCTCCTTCGAGGTCATCGACGCTCTCGGGGACGCCCCTGACATCCACTGCCTGCCGGTCGGGAACGCCGGCAACATCACGGCCTACTGGAAGGGCTATACCGAGGCCGCCGAGTCGGTCACGGGCACGGGGGGCAGCTCCTTGCCGGCCGCCGCCACCCGCCGTCCCGCGATGTGGGGGTTCCAGGCTGCGGGCGCGGCGCCCATCGTCCTCGGGCACCCCGTCGACACCCCGGACACGATCGCGACCGCCATTCGGATCGGGAACCCCGCCTCGTGGCGTCAGGCGGAGGAGGCCAGGGACGACTCCGGGGGCCTCATCGACTCGGTCACCGACGCCGAGATCCTCCAGGCGCACCGGCTGCTCTCCTCGACCGAGGGCATCTTCGTCGAGCCCGCGTCCGCGGCGAGCATCGCGGGGCTGCTCAAGCACCACGAGGCCGGTCGGGTGCCGTCCGGGGCGACGATCGTGTGTACCGTGACTGGTCACGGGCTCAAGGACCCGGATTGGGCCCTCAAGGGTGCGGACGGTTCCGAGGTGACTCCGACCCGGGTATCCGTCGACGCCTACTCCGCCGCCGTCGCGCTTGGTCTGGACGACTGAGGTCTGGGGCGGCTCACGACACGGCTCGGCTCACCGTCCGGTGACGAGGTCGGTCTCTGAGCACCCGAAGACGCACACAGGAACGACACCAAGGAATCGGATGATGAGCGCGGCACCCGGATGGACGGTCCCGGCCGTCACCGTCAGGGTGCCCGCGAGCAGCGCCAACCTGGGACCCGGCTTCGACTCGATCGGGATCGCTCTTGGCGTCTGGGACGAGTGCACCGTCACGGTCGAGGAGCGCACCGGCGTGCGGATCACCGTGGAGGGGTCGGGAGCCGGAGAGGTTCCGCTCGACGAGACACACCTCGTGTACCGCGTCATGCAGCACACCTGGTCCGTGCTCGGGGCCGAGGTTCCGGCGGGCGTCACCCTCACCTGCCGCAACAGCGTCCCGCACGGGCGGGGGATGGGCTCGTCCGCGACGGCGATCGTCACCGGGATCGTGGCGGCCCAGGCCATCTGGGACATGCGTCGCGGCTTCACCGGTGACATCGACCGCTGCGTCACCAATGACATCGCCGCCACCCTCGAGGGTCACCCGGACAACTCCTCGGCCTCGGTGTTCGGTGGGCTGACCCTGTCCTGGACCGACGACGCGGATGAGGAGCGCACTCGCACCGTTCAGGCACCGCTGCACGAGGACGTCGACGTCGCAGTCTTCGTCCCCGCGGTGCAGCTCTCGACCGCCAAGGCACGTTCGGTCCTCCCCACCCAGGTCCGGCTCGGCGATGCCGCCCGGAACTCGGCGCGGGCAGCGCTCCTCATCCACTCCCTCGGCCACGACCCGTCCCTGCTGCTGCCGGCCACCAGGGAGTGGCTGCACCAGGAACCGCGTCGCCCGGCGTATCCGGCGTCGATGGCCCTGGTCGACCGGATCCGGGACCGGGGCCACGCCGCGGTGATCAGTGGAGCGGGGCCCTCGGTCCTGGTCCTGACGACGCGCTCCGAGATCGCCGAGGTGGCGGGTCTGGCCGACGACACCTGGCAGGTGCTCACCCCGGGGATCCCCGATATGGGTGCCGTCGCGACCCGGCACGCGTAACAGCTCACGCAGCCGCGCTCGAGATCCAACGTGACCGGCACGGATGAGGCAGGGTCTCGATTCGGACACGCGGTTCGTGCCGCGAAGGCTTCGTCCGGCACCAGCGGGGAAGAGTGATAGTCTTGGGAGTGCGCGAGACGGCGAGTGATCGCCCCTTCTGATCGCGCGATCACCATGAGTTCATCGGTCACGCCGGTCCTTGGTCCAGCGTGGTCCTCGGGTCACTCCGTCAGTCTGGAAGCGGCTGGATGCTGACGCGGTAGTGGTGCCCTCACCCCCTTGGGCTCACATCTCATGGTCACGGTCACGTCTGTGACCGATACGTCAAACCCTGGCTCTGCACCGCACTCGTGCGAGACAGAGCCCTACACACGGGGAAAGGGTCCCTAAGTGACAGACACACCCACTCTCGAGGCGACCAGCGGTGCGGCTCAATCGTCCGCCCCAGCCCGTCGATCCGGCGCGCTCAGCGCGATGAAGGTCGCGGAACTGCAAGGTCTGGCCTCGAGTCTCGGCATCACCGGAACCGGTCGGATGCGCAAGTCCGACCTCATCGATGCCATCAAGGCCCGCCAGTCGGGCACCTCCCGCGGCGGCGCCACCGGCGAGTCTGCCCGCAGCAATCGTCAGGAGCGCTCCGACGCGCCCCAGGAGCGCACCGAGTCCCGCGCCGAGTCCCGCGACAGCGGTGCGAGGGACCGTACCGACGAGCGCCGCCAGGGCGAGCCGCAGCGTGAGGCCCGGTCGGAGCGCCAGGAGCGCACGGACCGTCAGGAGCGCACAGCTGCGCGCCAGGACCGGTCCGATGACAACCGCCAAGAAGGGCGCCAGGACCGCCAGCGTGGCCAGAACGGCCAGCTGCAGGGCGGTAACCACCAGGGCGGTAACCAGCAGGGCGGAAGCCAGCAGAACGGTCAGCAGAGTGGCCAGTCCCAGGGCGGCCAGCAGGCCCGGCAGGGCAACGGGATGGACGACGGTGACGGCACGGGCCGGCGTCGTCGCAACCGCAACCGCAACCGGAACCGCGACAAGCGCCGGGTGACCGGTGGTCAGCAGCAGCCCGAGAACGAGGCGCTGCCGCAGGTCAACGAGGACGACGTGCTCGTCCCCGTCGCCGGCCTGCTCGAGGTGCTCGACAACTACGCCTTCGTGCGGACCTCCGGTTACCTCCCGGGCCCGAACGACGTGTACGTGCCGATGAGCATGGTCAAGCGCTACGGCCTGCGCAAGGGTGACGCCGTCACCGGTCAGGTGCGGGCGCCCAGCGAGGACGGCCAGTCCCGTGATCAGGTCGCGGTCGGGAGCAAGAACAACCGGCAGAAGTACAACCCGCTCGTGCGGCTCGACTCCGTCAACGGGCTGAGTCCCGACGAGGCGCGTCAGCGCCCCGAGTTCAGCAAGCTGACCCCGCTCTATCCGCAGCACCGGCTGCGGCTCGAGACCGAGCCCAACCAGCTGACCACCCGGGTCATCGACCTCGTCGCGCCCATCGGGAAGGGCCAGCGTGGTCTCATCGTCGCCCCGGCGAAGGCCGGCAAGACGATGGTCATGCAGGCCATCGCGAACGCGATCACGACAAACAACCCCGAGGTCCACCTCATGGTGGTCCTGGTCGACGAGCGTCCGGAGGAGGTCACGGACATGCAGCGCGCGGTGCGCGGTGAGGTCATCGCCTCGACCTTCGACCGCCCGGCCGACGACCACACGACCGTCGCGGAGCTGGCGATCGAGCGGGCCAAGCGCCTCGTCGAGATGGGCCACGATGTCGTCGTCCTGCTCGACTCGATCACCAAGCTGGGCCGTGCCTACAACCTCGCGGCCCCGGCGAGTGGCCGGATCCTCTCCGGTGGTGTCGACAGCGCCGCGCTCTACCCGCCGAAGAAGTTCTTCGGTGCCGCCCGCAACATCGAGCACGGCGGATCGCTGACGATCCTGGCCACTGCGCTCGTGGAGACCGGCTCGCGCATGGACGAGGTGATCTTCGAGGAGTTCAAGGGCACCGGCAACATGGAGCTCAAGCTCGACCGGCAGCTGGCGAACCGTCGGATCTTCCCGGCCGTCGACGTCAACAACTCCGGCACCCGCAAGGAGGAGATCCTCCTCGGTGCCGACGAGCTCAAGATCATGTGGAAGCTCCGGCGAGTGCTTGCCGCCCTGGACCCCCAGGCCGGTATCGAGCTGCTCCTGGACCGCCTCCGCAAGACCCGGAGCAACGCCGAGTTCCTCCTCCAGGTCCAGCAGACCTCGAACATCAAGCTCGACGACGAGGACGCCTGACCGCCCGACGCGGCACCCAGGTGCACCCAGCGGGGCGGGCTTCAGCGATGAAGTCCGCCCCGCTGTCGTCGCTGGGCACGTGGCACCCGAGGGGCGACCGATCGAGACGGACATCCACCCCGGCGACGTCGTCGATTGTGGGAATAACTGCGTGCTCTGGCACACTTGACGGTTGGACCGGTTCACGGCACGCGACGCGTACCTGAGTGATCTCGACGAGTGAGGATCACAGGCGGGGCGCACCATCGCCGAAGAGCGATGAGCGAGGGTTTGCAGCATGGTGCTGAGCCCGCCGACCCGGAGACCTCCCAAGGAGAACCTCGTGAAGAAGGACATTCACCCGAACTACGCGGAGACCACGGTCACCTGCACCTGTGGGAACACGTTCACCACGCGTAGCACTGCGCCCAACGGCGTCATCCACGCCGATGTCTGCAGCCAGTGCCACCCGTTCTACACCGGCAAGCAGAAGATCCTCGACACCGGTGGTCGCGTCGCGCGCTTCCAGGCCCGCTACGGCAAGAAGGCCGACGCCAGCTAGCTTTCCCGCAGCGCCGGTCCGCCGCACCCTCGTCCCGAGTCGAGTGCGGTGGACCGGCGCTTCGCTTTACTCACGCACCACTCTCACCTGTTCAGCCCACGTCCGTCACCCGAGGAGCCACCCGATGCTCGACTCAGCCAAGGCCCTCGTCGAGGAGCATGCCGCCCTCGAGCAGCAGATGGCCGACCCGGCTATCGCCGCCGACGTCGCTGCGCTGCGCAAGATCAACACCCGGTATGCGGCGCTCGCCCCGGTCGTGTCGGCGTACCACGCCTGGGTCGCGGCGGAGGAGGACCTGCAGGCGGCGCGTGAGCTGGCAGCCGAGGAGCCGGCCTTCGCGGAGGAGGTCCCCGCGCTGGAGGAAGTGCGGGTCGCGGCCGAGGCGAAGCTGCGCCGGCTGCTCATCCCGCGCGACCCCGACGATGACCGCGACGTCATCCTCGAGGTCAAGGCGGGGGAGGGCGGCGAGGAGTCCGCTCTGTTCGCCGCCGACCTGCTGAGGATGTACCTGCGGTATGCCGAGCGTCGGGGATGGAGCACCGAGCTCCTCGACGCCACGGAGTCCGACCTGGGTGGGTACAAGGACGTCAGGGTGGCGGTCAAGGCCAAGGGGATCCCCGAGCCTGGACAGGCTCCCTGGGCACGGCTGAAGTACGAGGGCGGGGTGCACCGGGTCCAGCGGGTGCCGGTGACGGAGAGCCAGGGCAGGATCCACACGAGTGCGGCAGGGGTCCTGGTCATGCCCGAGGCCGAGGACGTCGAGATCGAGATCAACCCCAACGACCTGAAGATCGACGTCTACCGCAGCTCCGGCCCGGGAGGTCAGAGCGTCAACACGACGGACTCCGCCGTGCGCATCACGCACCTGCCCACGGGTGTCGTCGTCTCCTGCCAGAACGAGAAGAGCCAGCTCCAGAACAAGGAGTCCGCTCTCCGGGTCCTGCGGGCCCGCCTGCACCAGATGGCCAAGGAGGCGGCCGACGCCGAGGCCAGTGCAGCCCGTCGCAGTCAGGTCCGCACCGTTGACCGCAGCGAGCGGATCCGCACCTACAACTTCCCCGAGAACCGGATCAGTGACCACCGCACGGGGTACAAGGCCTACAACCTCGATGCCGTCCTGGACGGGGACCTCGACCCTATCGTGCAGTCTGCCGTCGATGCCGATGAGGCAGCGACGCTAGCGGCGCTCGGTGAGCAGGGCGAGAGCGAGAAGGTCGGGGCGCAGCGGGGCCGTCGGTGACCCGGACGGTACCCCTCGCCGCCGAGGTTCGCCGGGCCACCGACACGCTCGCGCAGGTCGGCATCGCGTCGCCCGAGATCGACGCCGTGGCCCTGGCCGCCCACGTGCTGGGGTGCCGGCCGGAAGAGATCCGGCGCCGCATGATCCTGCAGGCGGCGGTCGAGGACGCGATCTGTGAACGCTTCCGAGAGCTCGTGCAGGAGCGGGCGAACCGGGTGCCGCTGCAGCACCTCACCGGGCAGGCGCACTTCCGCCGGCTCACCCTCCGGGTCGGCCCCGGCGTCTTCGTCCCGCGCCCGGAGACCGAGGTCGTCGCAGGAGCCGCGATCGATGCAGCCGCGCAGTGGCAGTCACCCCTCGTCGCCGATCTATGCACCGGCTCGGGGGCGATCGCTCTCGCCGTCAAGGACGAGGTGCCCCAGGCGCGCGTCGTGGGCGTCGAGCTGGACGGGTTGGCGTTCGAGTGGGCCCGGGCCAACCGGGATGCGACCGGTCTGGACGTCGAGCTCGTCCTCGGCGACGCGAAGACGGCACTCCGCGACCTCGACGGCCTGGTCGACGTCGTCGTGAGCAACCCGCCCTACATACCCACGGGCATGGTGCCGGTCGACCCGGAGGTCCGTGATCACGACCCCGAGCTCGCGCTCTACGGCGGGTCGGAGGACGGGCTGCGGATCCCCGAGCAGGTGGCGGCCCGAGCCGCGGCCCTGCTGCATCCGGGAGGGGTCCTGGTCATGGAGCACGCCGACACGCACGGTGAGCAGTTGCCGCGTCGCTTGGAACGGGCGGGGGAGTGGACCGACGTCGTCGGCCACAGGGACCTCACCGGCCGGCCCCGTTTCGTCACCGCGCGGCGGCGCTGAGCAAGGACGTTGGACGTGAGGAAGGCCGACCCGCTGCGCTGATGCGCAGGGCCGGCCCTCCTCGGTACGTCACCGACGTCTCAGAGGGCTCCCATGAGCCAGACGATGAGAACGATGATGAGCAGGATGCCGACGATCGTCCAGATGAGACCGCCACCGCGCATGATGTCTTCCTTTCGCTGCTGGGTCGTAGGGGTGCCCAGATAGGTGCAGCGTACGAGTCGTCCAACGCTGTTGTGGGGGGCCTTTTCGGCGGGAGGAGCGGTGCTTCGGTGTCCGAGGGCTGTGGCGTGTGCGCGTCGTCCGGTCACGGGTCGTAGGCTGGGGCGCTATGAGTCCGGTCTTCGACTGCTCCAGCGAGGAGAGGCGTCGCGAGGGGCTGACGAAGGCCGCTGCGGCGTTACGCGAGGGCCGACTCGTCGTCCTCCCGACAGACACTCTCTACGGGATTGCCGCCGACGCCTTCGATCCCGACGCTGTCCAGGCGTTGCTCGCGGCGAAGGGCCGCGGCCGCCACATGCCACCGCCGGTCCTCGTCGGTGACGTGAGCACCGTGGACGGGTTGGCGATCGACGTCCCGGACTACGTGCGCCGCATGCTCGAGGAATTCTGGCCGGGTCCACTGACGGTCATCCTCAAGGCCCAGCCGTCCCTGCGGTGGGACCTCGGGGACACCAACGGCACGGTGGCCCTGCGCATGCCGGACCACGAGCTCGCCCTGGAGCTGTTGCGCGAGGTCGGACCGCTGGCCGTCTCGAGCGCCAACCTCACCGGATGGCCGGCCTCGCGGACCATGGTCGAAGCGGCCACCCAGCTCGGCTCTGCCGTCTTCATCTATCTCGACGGGGGACCGGTCGGCGACGGCCTGCCCTCGACCATCGTCGACTGCACGACGGACACCCCCGCGATCCTCCGCGACGGAGCCATCAGCGAAGAGCAGCTGAGGCCCTTCTTCCCCAGTGCCGAGCCGGCGGAGGTCCTCGACCAAGCCGCCGACGAACCTACCCACGAACCTGTTGACGAACCCGACGACCCGAGCTCCCCAGCCGACCGCCCCGCGAAAGAGACCGACCCCGATGAGTGACACCACGTTCTACGGCTCCGACTACGCAGCCCTGCAGGCCTTCGACCCGGAGATCGCCGGCGTCCTGGTCAGCGAGCTGGAGCGACTGCGGGGAGGGCTGCAGCTCATCGCGAGCGAGAACTTCTCGAGCCCCGAGGTGCTCACCGCGCTGGGTTCGACGCTGTCGAACAAGTACGCGGAGGGCTACCCGGGGCGTCGGTACTACGGCGGCTGCAGCGAGGTCGACAAGGCGGAGGAGCTCGCGATCGAGCGGTGCAAGGCGCTCTTCGGCGCCGACCACGCCAACGTCCAGCCGCACTCGGGTGCGAGCGCCAACCAGGCCGTCTACGGCGCCTTCATGCAGCCGGGCGACACCATTCTTGCGATGAGCCTGCCGCACGGCGGGCACCTCACCCACGGCACCAAGATGTCCTTCTCCGGCAAGTGGTTCAACGCCGTCCACTACGGCGTCGACAAGGACACCGAGGACATCGACTACGAAGAGGTCGAGCGGCTCGCGAAGGAGCACCGGCCCAAGGTGATCCTCGCCGGCGGCTCGGCCATCCCGCGACTGATCGACTTCGAGTTCTTCCGCCGGGTCGCCGACGAGTTCGGGGCCATCTTCTGGGTGGACGCGGCCCACTTCATCGGCCTCGTGGCAGGCAAGGCCATCCCCAGCCCCGTTCCGCATGCCGACGTCGTCTCGTTCACGACCCACAAGGTGCTGCGCGGCCCACGCTCCGGCGCCATCGTCTGCAAGGAGGAGCACCGCGCAGCGATCGACCGGGCCGTGTTCCCCATGATGCAGGGCGGCCCGCAGATGCACACGATCGCCGCGAAGGCGGTCAACTTCAAGGAGTGCGCGACGCCGGAGTACGCCGCCTACGCGGCCCAGGTGATCGAGAACTCCAAGGTGCTCGCGACAGCCCTCGGCGAGCACGGCATCCGACCGACCACCGGCGGCACGGACACCCACCTCTCCCTGCACGACCTGCAGGGCGTGCTCGTCACCGGAGCCGACGCAGAGGCCCGCTGCGACGCGGCCGGGATCACCCTCAACAAGAACGCCATCCCCTTCGACCCGCAGAAGCCCAACATCGCCTCCGGCATCCGGGTCGGGACGCCGTGCGTCACGACCCAGGGGATGGGCACGGACGAGATGCGCACGATCGCCGAGCTCATCGCTCGGGCGGTCACCGAGGGCGACGCCGACGCGCAGCACCCAGTCTCCGTCGAGATCCGGGAGCAGGTGAACGACCTGGTCGGCCGCTTCCCCGCATACCCTCGCTGATCGGGAGCCGGGCGAGAAGGCCGCCGCGTGCGCGAGTACCTGTTCGTCATCATCGTCGCGGCGCTGATGACGTATGCGGCGACGCCCCTGATGCGAACCCTCGCCGTCCGCACCGGTGCCTACACCCAGGTGCGCGACCGCGACGTCCACAGCATCCCGATCCCGAGGCTCGGCGGCGTGGCGATCCTCATAGGCTTCGCCGCCGCCTGCCTGGCGGCGGCGCGACTGCCCCGACTACGCCAGCTCTTCGACAATCCTGAGATCCGCGGCGTCCTCATCGGCGCCGCCATTATCTGCGTCGTCGGCGCTCTCGATGACCTGAAGGAGCTCGACTGGTTCGCCAAGCTCGGAGGCCAGCTCATCGCTGCGGGCGTCCTCGCCTTCCACGGTGTGCAGCTCTACTCGTTGCCGGTCGGCGGGCAGGTCGTCCTGCCGCCCTTCATCCTCGTGACGCTGACGATCCTCGTCGTCCTCGTCTCGACGAATGCCGTGAACTTCATCGACGGCCTGGACGGCCTGGCCAGCGGCGTCGTCGGCATCGCGGCGCTGTCCTTCTTTGCTTACGCCTACCTCGTCGCACGGACCTACAACCCGCCCAACGTCTTCACGGCCGCAGCCCTGATCTCCGCGGCCGTCGTGGGGTGCGCGATCGGCTTCCTGCCGCACAACTTCTTCCCGGCGCGGATCTTCATGGGCGACTCCGGTGCGCTGCTCTTCGGGCTGCTCCTCGCGGCGTCCACCATCCTCATCACGGGCTCGGTGGCGGGTGCCGATGTCAGCGCCAACCCCATCGCCGCGACGGTCCTGCCGCTCACCGTGCCGCTCGCGATCTTCCTCCTCCCTCTCATCGACGTCATCTGGGCCGTCATCAGGCGCACCAGGGCCGGACGCCGGCCCTGGCAGCCGGACGCCGGCCACCTGCACCACAGGATGCTGGCGTTCGGTCACGGTCACCGGCGGGCCGTGCTGCTCCTGTGGGGGTGGGCGGCCGCCATCTCGCTGGGCAGCGTCTCGTTCGTCTTCTTCCGCGCGGAGCTCGCCGCCGGCATCCTCGTCGTCATGCTCGGTACGGCGGCGGCCCTGACCGTCCTGCTGCCGCGGGTCGTCGTCGCCGGCCGCCGGCCCCAGGAGATCCCCGGGCGGGACTGACGCCCTGGAAGCGCCACAGCGCAGGTAGGTCTGCGCCCAGCTCGGGTCGAGGCCGGCCGAGACGTGCGTCGTGAAAACGCCGCTGCCGGTGGAGCATTGGCCGCTGCCCGGTGCCGCCGTCGGGCTGAGGCGGCGTTCGAGTGGCGTGCCCGGAACGCTTGTGATAGTTTTCACAAACTATGCGACGGCAACCACTGGCGGGCTGGAAAGCGGGGAGCTCAATCCTCGGCGTCGCAGCCGTCGTCGGTCTGCTGAGTGCCCTCGTCATCACAGCCGTCGCCTGGCCGATCGGGAGCGAGAACACCGCCCTGTCAGCCCTCACCGGCACCCTCGTCGTCTACGTCGTCCTGCTCGTCGGGGTCGTCGGGATCAGTGCCGTCGTGGCGGGGGACTCGAACCTCTCGATGGCCGGCGCCGCCGTCGTCTACATCGGTCAGATCGTCCTCATCGTGGCTGCTCTCCTGGCCCTTCGGGACCGTGCCTGGATGGACGGTCGGGCCTTCGCGATTGCTGCGGTGGCACAGGTTCTCGTGATGCAGGTGGCCCAGGTGATCGGCTACAACCGGGGCCGTCACATCGTCGATGCGGACCTGCCTTCGGGCGCTCCGGGGGAGGAGCCCCGGTGACCGACCAGGGGAAGAAGCCTTCGCCGTACGAGCCCTACGGACCGGGCGACCGCAGCGGTCCGAGCCCGTCCTCCCAGGCCGATGCGATGGGGGCGACCATCATCGCCTCCCTCATCACCGGGCCTGCCGTCTTCGGGGCTCTCGGGTGGCTGCTCGCGCAGTGGCTCGAGCTCCGACTCCTCATCCCGCTGGGCGTGCTCATCGGGATGGCCCTGTCCTTGTACACCGTCTGGCTCCGGTACGGTAGGACCTAGTCCGTGGCCGCCGGTTTCTCCGTGGTCGGCACGTGCCCGCCCTCACACACCCTTTCGAGGAGACATTCGTGATCCTGGCTCCTGCAGCGCAGCTGCCAATGTCCAGCGGCGAAGAGTTCACCGCCCCGGGCGCCGAGATCTTCTGGGCACCCCTGATCGGCGAGGGCGACTGGGCCATCACCGAGCAGATGGTCTGGGGTGGGATCTCCGTCATCCTCATCTCGATCGCGCTGGTCATGCTCACCCGCAACGTCTCCATCGTGCCGAGCAAGAGCCAGTTCCTCTTCGAGGGCTTCTACAACTTCGCGCGCAACAGCATCGCGCGGGACATGATCGGCAGCAAGCACTTCCTCCGCTTCGTGCCGCTGCTTTTCTCCCTCTTCACCCTCATCCTCGTCAACAACTGGTTCGGCGTCCTGCCCCCGGTGATGAACCCGACCTTCGGCCGGATCGGCTTCCCCATCGCCGCCACGCTCGTGGTCTACGTCGTCTACCACTGGGTCGGCTTCAAGCGCTACGGCTTCTCCGGCTACTTCGGGCACATGATCCCCGAGGGCCTACCGGGCTGGATCAAGCCGATCATCTTCCCGCTCGAGCTGATCACGTACTTCATCACCCGGCCGCTGACTCTCGCACTGCGACTCTTCGGCAACATGTTCGCCGGGCACATCCTCATCGTGCTCTTCGTGAGCGCTGCCGCCTACTTCCTCACCCAGGGCGTGGTCTTCAAGGTCCTCGCGGTCCCGACCTTCCTCATGGCTGCGGTCATGTGGATGTTCGAGGCCCTGATCCAAGCTCTTCAGGCCTACGTCTTCACCCTCCTCGCCGCGAGCTACATCGCTGGGGCGCTGGCCGAGGACCACTGACGGGTGCGGCGCCCGCCTCGGCGAGCAGCGCATACCACTGCTTCATCTGCACAACACAACTGAATACCCACTTAACGTCCGGCCCCTGAGGCCGGAGCACACAAAGAAACCCACGAAAGAGGAATCACTGTGGACATCACCGGCAACCTCTCCCTGGTCGGCTACGGCCTCGCCACCATCGGCCCGGCCATCGCCGTCGGTCTGATCTTCGCCGCCTACATCAACGGCGTTGCCCGCCAGCCCGAGGCCCGTCCGTTGCTGCAGCCGATCGCCATCCTCGGCTTCGCGCTCGCCGAGGCGCTCGCGATCTTCGGTCTGGTGCTCTTCTTCCTGTAAGCCGGATCGGCACCCACCCACCTATCCGGTCCGTGCACTAGGAGAATCACGTGCTCAATCTCGTCGCCACTGTGCCAGCCGTCGTGACGGCCTCGGGCGCAGACAAGCCGCCGCTCATCCCGCACATTCCCGAGCTGATCTTCGGCTTCGTCATGGTCGGCATCGTCTACCTGGTCGTCTCCAAGATGGTCGTGCCGAACATCGAGCGCGCCTATGAGGAGCGTCGGGCTGCCATCGAAGGCGGCATGAAGCAGGCCGAGGAGGCCCAGGCCCAGGCCGAGGCGGCGCTGCAGAGCTATGAGGCGCAGCTGGCCGAGGCCCGTGCCGAGGCCAACGCCATTCGCGAGCAGGCTCGCGAGGAGGGCGCCTCGATCATCGCCGACCTGCGTAACCAGGCCAACGCCGAGGCGGCTCGGATCACCGAGTCCGCCAAGCGTCAGATCGAGGCCGAGCGCCAGCAGGCGATCGTCTCGCTCCGCCAGGAAGTCGGCTCCATGTCGACCGCGCTCGCCAGCAAGATCGTCGGGGAGTCCCTGGAGGACGAGGTCCGCCAGAAGGGCATCGTCGACCGCTTCCTCGCCGAGCTGGAGTCCGGTGCCGTGACGCCGGAGAAGATCGGCTCCTCGAGCGAAGGCACGGGAGCGGACTCCTGATGCGTGGTTCCAGTCGAGCAGCGGCTGCCGCCGCCCAGGAGGCCTTCGACGGCGTCCTCGGCGGAGCGGGTGACCGGTCCGCCCTGGGCGAGCAGCTGTTCTCCGTCGCCGCCCTCGTCGACGCCAACCCCTCGCTGCGTCGGGCGCTGGCCGACCCCTCCCGTGAGGCGTCGGCGAAGCAGCTGCTCGCGGAGCGCCTGTTCGGGGGCAAGATCAGCCCGGCTGCCACCGTGATCGTCAGCGCCGTGGCCGCCGGTCGGTGGTCGGAGGAGGGCGACCTCTCCGACATGCTCGAGTCACTCGCGGTACAGGCGTTCCTCTCCCAGGCCGAGTCGGAGGGCCGGATCGACGCGGTCGAGGAGGAGCTCTTCCGCTTCGAGCGCATCATCGCCGGCGACGCCGGGTTGCGGGACACGCTGTCCAGCCGCAACCCCGACGCCGAGGGCAAGGCGGCCCTGGTCCGCCGCCTGCTCGAGGGCAAGGCGCAGCCCGAGACGATCCGGCTCGCGGAGCAGGCTGTCACCTACCCCCGGGGCCGTCGCCTGGACCGGGTCATGGAGGGCTTCCTCAAGCTCGCCGCCCAGCGTCGTGACGAGCTGACCGCCCTGGTCACTGTCGCGGCGCCTCTCACCGAGCAGCAGGCTGCCCGCCTGCGCAGTGCGCTCGAGAACATCTACGGCAAGGCGGTCACCCTGCAGACCGTCCTCGACCCCACCGTCATGGGCGGTATCCGGGTCCAGGTCGGCGACGAGGTCGTCGACGGAACCGTGCTGCGCCGCCTCGAAGAGGCCCGACGACACATCACCGGCAGCTAGTCCGCCGCCACCGCGCACCACCAGCACACGCCCCCAAGAACCAACCGCTCCGGTCCACCTTTGACCGGCAACCGAGGAGAAGATCACACATGACGGAGCTCTCGATCCGTCCGGAGGAGATCCGGGACGCTCTGGACAGCTATGTCCAGTCCTACCAGCCCGGTGCGGCCTCCCGAGAAGAGGTCGGCCGCGTCATCGACGCCGGCGACGGAATCGCCCACGTCGAGGGTCTGCCCTCGGCCATGACCAACGAGCTGCTCGAGTTCGAGGACGGCACCCTCGGCATCGCGCTCAACCTCGACGTCCACGAGATCGGTGTCGTCGTCCTCGGTGACTTCTCGGGGATCGAGGAGGGCCAGGCGGTCAAGCGCACCGGCGAGGTGCTCTCCGTGCCTGTCGGCGACGCCTTCCTCGGCCGCGTCGTCGACCCGCTCGGCAACCCGATCGACGGCCTGGGGGACATCGAGTCCGAGACCCGCCGCGCCCTCGAGCTCCAGGCGCCGACGGTCGTGCAGCGCAAGTCGGTCCACGAGCCCCTGCAGACCGGCCTGAAGGCCGTCGACGCGATGACCCCGATCGGTCGTGGCCAGCGCCAGCTCATCATCGGTGACCGGCAGACGGGCAAGACCACCGTCGCGGTCGACACGATCATCAACCAGAAGGAGTTCTGGGCGACGGGCGACCCCAGCAAGCAGGTCCGCTGCATCTACGTCGCGATCGGTCAGAAGGGTTCCACCATCGCCTCGGTGCGCGGCACCCTCGAGGAGGCCGGCGCGATGGAGTACACCACCATCGTCGCGGCCCCGGCCTCCGACGCCGCCGGCTTCAAGTACCTCGCTCCCTACACCGGGTCGGCCATCGGCCAGCACTGGATGTACCAGGGCAAGCACGTCCTCATCGTCTTCGACGACCTGTCCAAGCAGGCCGAGGCCTACCGCGCCGTCTCCCTCCTGCTGCGTCGTCCCCCGGGCCGCGAGGCCTACCCCGGTGATGTCTTCTACCTGCACAGCCGGCTCCTCGAGCGTTGTGCCAAGCTCTCCGACGACCTCGGCGCGGGCTCGATGACGGGTCTGCCGATCATCGAGACCAAGGCCGGTGACGTCTCGGCGTACATCCCGACCAACGTCATCTCGATCACGGACGGCCAGATCTACCTCCAGGCGGACCTGTTCAACGCCAACGTCCGTCCCGCGATCGACGTGGGTGTCTCGGTCTCCCGAGTCGGTGGCGCTGCCCAGATCAAGGCCATGAAGTCGGTCTCCGGTCGACTCAAGCTCGACCTGGCCCAGTACCGTGCGCTCGAGGCCTTCGCGATGTTCGCCTCCGACCTCGACCCCGCGTCCCGTGCCCAGCTGGCCCGTGGTGCGCGACTCGTCGAGCTGCTCAAGCAGCCCCAGTCGGCGCCGTTCCCGGTCGAGGAGCAGGTCATCTCGATCTGGATGGGCACCACCGGCGAGCTCGACTCGATCCCCGTCGAGGACGTGCGCCGCTTCGAGGCCGAGTTCCTCGACCACCTCCGTCGCTCCAAGAGCGAGCTGCTCGCGGGCATCCGGGAGAGCGGCACCTTCGCGGAGTCGACCGAGCAGGCCGTCAAGGCCGAGATCGACGAGTTCAAGAAGGGCTTTGAGCGCCGCGGACACGACGGTGTCGTCGTGGGCAACGAGCTCGAGGAGGACGCCGCCGAGAAGGCGATGGAGTCCGACCAGGAGCAGATCGTCATCCAGAAGCGCTGATCTCGCGGCCGGGCCGCTCGTCGGCCCGGCCCGCAGCCGGATGACATCCACTTAGAGCACCGCTCAACGACAAACGCTAAGGAAGGCGGAAGGGTATGGGAGCGCAGATCCGGGAGTACCGGCAGCGCATCCGCTCTGTCAGCGCGACGAAGAAGATCACGCGCGCCATGGAGCTCATGGCTGCCAGCAGGGTCATCAAGGCCCAGCAGGCGGTCCGCGAGTCCACCCCGTATGCTCGGGCGATCACCCGGGCGGTGTCCGCTGTGGCGACCTTCGCCAGCGAGGACCACCCCCTCATCGGGGAGAAGAATGAGGTCAAGCGCGCGGGAGTCGTCATCATGACCTCCGACCGCGGTCTGGCCGGCGCATACTCCTCATCCCTGATCAAGGAGAGCGAGCGACTCATCGCCCGGCTCCAGGAGGAGGAGGGCAAGGAGGTCGTTCCCTACCTTCTCGGACGCAAGGCGGTCGGCTACTTCAAGTTCCGCCACCGTCCCTATGCGGCGGAATGGACCGGTTTCTCCGAAAAGCCTCGCTTCGAGATCGCCCGGGAGGTCGGCAACCGCATCACCGCCGACTTCCTCAAGGAGCCCGGGACCGAGGGAGCTATCGATGAGATCCACGTGGTGTTCACCCGTTTCGTGTCGATGGTGACCCAGGAGCCGGAGGTCATCCGACTCCTGCCCCTCGAGGTCGTGGAGGGCGCGGAGCCACCGGCACCGGAGGACCTGCTCCCGCTCTACGAGTTCGAGCCGAACCCCGAAGAGGTGCTCGACCAGCTCCTTCCGCGCTACGTCAACGCGCGGCTGTTCAACTGCATGCTCCAGGCAGCCGCCTCCGAGCTCGCTGCGCGGCAGCGGGCGATGAAGTCGGCGACGGACAACGCCGAGGAGCTCATCAAGAAGTACACCCGGCTGGCCAACCAGGCCCGCCAGGCGGAGATCACCCAAGAGATCAGCGAAATCGTCGGCGGCGCCAGCGCCCTGGCTGAGAGCAAATAGGAAACAGGACCCATGACTGCATCTATCGACCACGTCACCGAGACCGGCCAGGATGTTCGCCCTGGCGGCGTCGGTCGCGTCTCCCGGATCATCGGCCCGGTCGTCGACGTCGAGTTCCCCGTCGACGCGATGCCCCAGCAGTACAACCTCCTCACCACTGAGGTCGAGCTCGCCGGCGAGAGCAAGCTGATCAACCTCGAGGTCGCCCAGCACATCGGCGACAACATGGTGCGCGCCATCTCCCTGCAGCCCACCGACGGCCTCGTCCGCGGCACCCAGGTGCAGGACACCGGCGGTCCCATCACCGTCCCCGTCGGTGACGTCACCCTGGGCCGGGTGTTCAACACGACGGGGGTGTGCCTCAACCTCGAGGAGGGCGAGACCCTCGACATCAAGGAGCGGTGGGGTATCCACCGTCCGGCCCCGGCCTTCGACCAGCTGGAGTCCAAGACCCAGATGTTCGAGACCGGCATCAAGGTCATCGACCTGCTCACCCCCTACGTCCAGGGTGGCAAGATCGGCCTGTTCGGTGGCGCCGGTGTCGGCAAGACCGTTCTCATCCAGGAGATGATCGCCCGGGTCGCCCGGGACCACGGTGGTGTCTCGGTGTTCGCCGGCGTCGGTGAGCGCACCCGTGAGGGCAACGACCTCATGGTGGAGATGGAGGAGGCCGGCGTCCTCGGCCAGACCGCACTGGTCTTCGGTCAGATGGACGAGCCGCCGGGCACGCGTCTGCGTGTTGCGCTGTCGGCACTGACGATGGCGGAGTACTTCCGCGACGTGCAGAAGCAGGACGTGCTGCTCTTCATCGACAACATCTTCCGCTTCACCCAGGCCGGATCCGAGGTCTCGACCCTGCTCGGCCGTATGCCGTCCGCGGTTGGGTACCAGCCGACCCTCGCCGACGAGATGGGTGTGCTCCAGGAGCGCATCACCTCGACGCGTGGTCACTCGATCACCTCGATGCAGGCGATCTACGTCCCCGCCGACGACTACACCGACCCGGCTCCGGCGACCACCTTCGCCCACCTCGACGCCACCACCGAGCTCTCGCGTGAGATCGCCTCGCTCGGTATCTACCCCGCGGTGGATCCGCTGACGTCGACGAGCCGCATCCTGGACCCCCGCTACATCAGCGCGGACCACTACAACACCGCGGTGCGGATCAAGCAGATCCTCCAGCGCAACAAGGAGCTCCAGGACATCATCGCCATCCTGGGTATCGACGAGCTCTCCGAAGAGGACAAGATCCTCGTCAACCGCGCCCGTCGCATCCAGCGGTTCCTGTCCCAGAACACCTACGTGGCCAAGCAGTTCACCGGCATCGAGGGCTCGACCGTTCCGCTCGCGGACACCATCGAGGCCTTCGCGAAGATCGCCGACGGCGAGTACGACCACATCGGTGAGCAGGCCTTCTTCATGTGCGGTGGCCTCGACGACGTCGAGCGTCAGTGGGCCGAGATCCAGAAGAACCTCTGATGGCCACTCTCGAGGTCCAGCTCGTCGCTGCCGACCGGCTCGTCTACGAGGGTCCGGCCAAGCTGGTGCGCGCCCGGACGCTCGGGGGCGAGCTCGGCATCATGCCGGGTCACCAGCCGCTCCTCGGCATCCTCGTCGAGGGTGAGGTACGGATCAACGACGACGAGGGGGTCAAGACCGCCGTCATCGACTCCGGCTTCCTCTCGGTCGACCATGATCGCGTGACGATCGTCGCCGACGAGGTCGACGCGTCCGGAATGGGTGCCTGAGGACGACGCAATGACGGTCGTGCAGGGCTGCCGATGATCCGGATCACCGGGGTCGACGACCTGCCCGACTCGATCGAGGAAGTACCCCTCTTCGCCGCCGAGGTGGTGGGAGGGGTACTCCTCGTTCTCCTGCTCATCGGCTGCGCGGTGCTGCTCTACCTGCTGCTGCGCCGCCGGCGTCTCGCGGCGAGTGCGCCCAGCCTGTCCTGCGCACTCCGCGAGCGGGGCAAGGGGCGTTGGCGTTCATCGTTCGTGCGCCTCGGCACCCACTCGCTGGACTGCTTCGCGGTCTTTCGGCTCGGCGTGCGGCCACTGCGCAGCTGGTCCCGCGGCAAGATGGAGGTGAGCACCCCGATCGAGCCCGTCACCTTCATCCCGGGTCTGTCGGACCCGGTCGTCCTCGAGGTGTCCAGCCCGTCCACCGCTGAGGTGTTCGAGCTCGCGATCGAGCGCGGCGCATACCCGGCCCTGCGCTCATGGGCGGAGTCGGCGCCACCGCGCCCGAACTCGGTGGTCTAGCCAGGAGACGCCCCGGGTCGGTTCTGCGCCTCAGGGAGCCTCTGCTCAGCGCTCAGCGCTCAGCGCAGCGCTCCGCAGACGCTCAGCCCTCCGAGGCCGAGTCCTTTGGCGACTCCGATCCCGCGCTGCCCGAGCGGGAGGCGCGGGTGCGCTTCTCGGGGGCCGCTTCCCGGCCTCCGCCCGGCTTCCAGAGCACGTCACCACTGACGCCCGCACCCAGTCGGCCGATGTTGGCCACCCTGGCGAGGATGAACAACAGGTCGGAGAGGCGGTTGAGGTAGGTGGCGGCCAGGGTGTTGATCCCACCCTCGCCCTTCGCGGTTCCGGGCTCGGTCCCGTGCACCTCCGCGGCGGCCCAGGCCGACCGCTCGGCCCGCCGCACGATCGTGAGGGCGAGGTGGAGGTAGGCAGCGCCCAGGGTCCCGCCGGGGAGGATGAAGGAGCGCAGCGGTTCGAGCCGCTCCAGGAAGGTGTCGCAGTCCCGCTCCAGCTCCTCGATCCACTCCTGCTTGACCCGCAGCGGCTCGTAGGCGTAGTCGTCGTGGAGGGGCTGGGACAGGTCGGCGCCCACGTCGAACAGGTCGTTCTGCACCCGGGTGAGCACGCCGCGGATGTCGTCGGCCAGGTCCCCGGCGGCCAGCGCCACCCCGATGGCCGCGTTGGCCTCGTTGGCGTCGGCATAGGCCGCCAGCCGGGGGTCGGTCTTGGAGACCCGCGAGAAGTCCCCGAGCGCGGTCGTGCCCTGGTCGCCGGTGCGCGTGTAGATCTTCGTGAGATTGACCATGAGGGCTAGCCTGTCAGACTGTGACGGTTTCCTCGGCGCGGCCCGGTGCCCGGACGGTGCAGCGCCTCGAGGTGCTGGACGTGCTGCGTGGCGTCGCCATCCTCGCGATGCTCATCGCCCACGGCGTGCCGTTCCTGTGGCCGACCGGCGTCTCCCGACCTGTTGAGATGACCCTGGGCGCCATCAACGCGGTCGCCTCTCCGCTCTTCGGTCTCGCGATGGGCGCTGCCGCGGCACTGGTGTGGGCACGGCCGACGACGGTTCGGACCTGGCCGCGCCGGGTGCTCACCGATGTCGCGCGTGGGGTCGTGATCTTCGCGATCGGCATGCTCCTCGTCGAGCTCGACACCTGGGTCGCCATCGTCCTGCAGGTACTCGGCGTGCTGATGATCATCGGTCTCCCGGTCGCCGCCCTCGCCGGGGTCGCCCTGCGGCCGGATCCTGACGCGAGCCGGGTGCAGTGGCTGCTGCTCGCGGTCACCGTGACTCTGTTCGTCCTCGCACCGTGGGTGACGGGCACGGTCGCCCCGGCTGAGGAGCGCCTCGCCAACGGGACGACCGGTGGACTGGCCGAGATCTGGGCGGCCTTCATCGCCGGCTGGAGCTACCGGGCCGTCTCGCTGCTGCCCTTCTTCGCCCTCGGAGCCGTCCTTGCTGCCACGAGGCTGCTCCAGCGGCCACGCACCCTCTTCCAGTGGGCGTTGCCGGCTCCTCTGGTCCTGGCGGGACTGCGGCTGGTGGGCGTGCTCGGGCCGGCGGAGCTCTCGGGTGGCTACCTGGACCAGTGGTGGGATCTCACCCTCGTCACCGCGGCCACCGCCGGAGTGAGTGGCATCGTGGGCTTCGGCGCTGGGGCGCTGAGGTCCACGTCACGGGCGGTCGCCGACCTGGGCGCGATCGCCCTGAGCGTCTATGCCTTGCAGCTCGTCGTCCTCCGGCCACTCATGGAGTGGGGCGCCTGGCGGGAGTCCTCGGCACTGGGCTGGCTCAGCATGGCGGCCCTCGTCCTCATCCCCTCAGCAGCCATGGTGGGGTGGCGGCGCGTCCTCGGGCCGGGACCGCTGGAGCGACTGGTTGCGCTGGTCACAGGCAAGGGTCGAGCCAGCTGATCCGCTTGTATGTTCGAGGGCATGACTGTCTCCTCGACCCCCATCTCGCCCCTGCCTGAACGCCGCGAGCGAGACCGGCCGTGGGTCATGCGAACCTACGCCGGACACTCGAGTGCTGCCGCGAGCAACGCGCTCTACCGCCGCAATCTGGACAAGGGCCAGACGGGCCTCTCGGTCGCCTTCGACCTGCCCACCCAGACCGGGTACGACCCCGACCACCCGCTCTCCCGCGGTGAGGTCGGCAAGGTCGGCGTCCCGATCTCGCACATCGGCGACATGCGTGCCCTCTTCGAGGGGATCCCGCTGTCGGAGATGAACACGTCGATGACGATCAACGCCACCGCGATGTACCTCCTGGCCATGTACCAGGTCGCCGCCGAGGAGCAGGCCGAGGCAGCGGGGGAGGACCCGGCTGCGGTGGTCGCCCGCCTCGCCGGAACGACACAGAACGACATCATCAAGGAGTACCTCTCGCGGGGCACCTACGTCTTCCCGCCCGGCCCGTCGATGCGGCTCATCACCGACATGGTGAACTACACGGTCTCGCAGATCCCGAAGTGGAACCCGACGAACATCTGCAGCTATCACCTGCAGGAGGCCGGCGCGACGCCCGTGCAGGAGATCGCGTATGCGATGAGCACCGCGATCGCTGTCCTGGACGCGGTCCGCGACTCCGGACAGGTCGCCCCCGAGGACTTCGGCACGGTCGTCGCGCGGATCTCCTTCTTCGTCAACGCCGGCGTCCGCTTCATCGAGGAGATGTGCAAGATGCGGGCCTTCGTCGAGCTCTGGGACGAGCTCACCCGCGACCGGTACGGCGTCACCGACCCCAGGCAGCGGCGCTTCCGCTACGGCGTGCAGGTCAACTCGCTCGGTCTGACCGAGGCCCAGCCGGAGAACAACGTCCAGCGCATCCTGCTGGAGATGCTCGCCGTCACGCTCTCCAAGGACGCGCGGGCCCGTGCAGTGCAGCTACCGGCCTGGAACGAGGCCCTGGGTCTGCCCCGCCCGTGGGACCAGCAGTGGTCACTGCGCATGCAGCAGGTGCTCGCGTTCGAGACCGACCTGCTCGAGTACGACGACATCTTCACCGGCTCCCCGGTCATCGCCAACAAGGTGGCCGAGCTCGTCGCCGGGGCGAAGGAGGAGATGGCCCGCATCGAGGAGATGGGTGGCGCCGTCGCTGCCGTCGAGAGCGGCTACATGAAGTCGGCGCTCGTGGCCTCGCACGCGATCCGTCGCCAGCGGATCGAGGCCGGCGAGGACATCGTCGTCGGGGTCAACCGCTTCGAGACCACCGAGCCCAACCCGCTCACTGCGGATCTCGACGCCGCGATCCAGACCGTCGATGCCGATGTCGAGGCCCGCGCAGTCGAGGCCATCCGACGGTGGCGCCGGGAGCGGGACGAGGACCCCGAGCGCGGGCCTCGCGCAGCGGCCGCCTTGGACGCCCTTCGCGAGGCGGCGAAGGGCGACGGCAGTCTCATGCCGGCATCGTTGGACTGCGCCCGCGCCGGAGTCACCGTGGGGGAGTGGGCCGGTGCCCTGCGCGAGGTGTTCGGTGAGTACCGTGCCCCCACGGGTGTCAGTGGCTCGGTCGGCACCGCCGACGCGTCCGGGGGTGCCCTCGGCTCGGTCCGGGCAGCCGTGAGCCGGACCTCCGAGGAGCTCGGGGAGCGGCTGCGGGTGCTCGTCGGCAAGCCGGGTCTGGACGGGCACAGCAACGGCGCCGAGCAGGTGGCCGTTCGCGCCCGGGACGCCGGCTTCGAGGTGATCTACCAGGGCATCCGCCTCACCCCTGAGCAGATCGTGGCGGCGGCCGTCGCCGAGGACGTCCACCTCGTAGGAATCTCGATTCTCTCCGGCTCCCACATGGAGCTGGTGCCGGAGGTGCTGGACGGTCTGCGCGCGGCGGGCGCCGGTGACGTACCCGTCATTGTCGGTGGGATCATCCCCGAGTCCGATGCAGCCCACCTCATCGAGATGGGCGTCGCGGCCGTGTTCACACCGAAGGACTTCGGGCTCAACGAGATCATGGGCCGCTTCGTCGAGATCATCCGTGACTCCCGCGGTCTCGCGCCGCTCGTGGAGCAGCCTGCCTGAGCCTGACGTGGCGCGCGCCTGACCTCCCAGGGGTGGCGCGCACCACGTGTGGGTGTCGGTGCGCGCACTGAGGGTTGCGCGCTGGAGCACCCGGCGCGTGGGTGCCCATCGTGTGGGAGACGCATCGCGCGTTGCACCGCGCGCGGTAGCGCCCTCAATCGGGCGCCGGCGTGTGTGGGTGTCGATGCGGGCGCTGGACTGCGCGCGAGCACACCCGAAGCGTGGGTGCCCTGCGTGTGGGAGACGCACCGCGCGTGCCGGGGCGGTTCGGTCGCACGGGCTGGCACACTCGAGACGTGAGCCTGCACTGCGCGGCGACCTTCCTCATCGCCCACGACGACGAGCAGCACGGTCGGCTTCAGTCCATGGCGCAACGGCTGCGCCGCGAGCGAGTGGCAGCCGTGGCCGTCGGGTCGACCGGGCACCTGTCCGAGTCCGCTGCTCGCTGCGCCGAGGTCCTCGATGTCCCGCTCCGGCGCCTCGGCGGCCTGACAGGAGGAGGGCCGAGTGATGGAGCGGGGGGCGACCTTGTCGCCGAGTTCCGCGAGGCGTTGCAGGAGCTCGCCGACCTCCATCGCGGGGAGACCGTGCTCGTCCTGACGGAGGGCAGGGTCATCTCCGCGGCGGTCCCTTCCCTGGCCGGCAACCTGAGCACGTCCTATGCGCGGGAGCGTCCTCTCCCCGCAGCCACTCCGGTGCGGCTCGAGGTGGGCGACGACGGCTGGCGCTGCGTGGACTGGCCTACCTGACGCCGGCGCAGGGTGAGCGCGATGGTGCCGCACCTGGCGAGCTCCCCGACTGCCATGGGTCCATGTCGATCGGCGTGTACTGCGACCGCCTGAGAGGAGCGCTGGAGACTGCCTGAGAGCAGCGGTCCTGATTAGACGCTCCCCGAAGAGGCGGTCCCTAGAACAGCCGGTGCTCGGAGTTGTCGATGCCTCGCAGCTCGTCGTAGTCGAGGACAACGCACTTGATGCCTCGGTCCTCCGCGAGCGTGCGGGCCTGCGGCTTGATCTGCTGGGCCGCGAAGATGCCGGTCACCGGCGCCAGGTGCGGGTCGCGGTTCATGAGCTCGAGGTAGCGGGTCAGCTGCTCCACTCCGTCGATCTCCCCGCGGCGCTTGATCTCGATGGCCACCGTGACCCCGCGAGGATCCTTCGCGAGGATGTCCACCGGCCCAATGGGGGTCATGTACTCCCGCCGGACCAGCGCATACCCCTCTCCGAGGGTGTGGATGTGCTCGGCCAGGAGCTTCTGCAGGTGTGCCTCGACCCCGTCCTTGACCAGGCCAGGGTCGACCCCGAGGTCGTGCGAGGTGTCGTGGAGGATCTCGTGGACCTTGATGCGGAGGCGGTCCTCGGACTTGGCGTGCTGGACGTTCCAGATGATCTGCACACCCTCGGCGAGCTCATCCTCCTCCGGGGCCAGCTCGGCCATGGCGCACGGGGGCTGCATCCAGTTCAGCGGCTTGTACGACCCGCCGTCGCTGTGCACGAGGACCGAGCCATCGGCCTTGACCATCAGGAGACGGGTCGCCAGCGGCAGGTGCGCCGACAGGCGACCGTCGTAGTCGACGGAACAGCGGGCAATGACGAGGCGCACGGTTCGACAGCGTAGCCGCCCGAGCGCCTCTCCGAAGGGTCCGCCACCTGGACGGGCCACGCGCGACGGGCAACGCATGGCGTGGTGGGCTATCGGAGCGTTATGCCTGGTCAGGTCACGCACGGGGGAGGAGTCCCACGTGCCCGCGGACGTAAGGAGCGTCACGCCGACTCCGGGTGCCGCCGCCCGGTGGGCTCTGCGAGGATCGGGGCATGACTCGTGAGTTCTCTACTGTCGGTGTAGTCGGTCTCGGCACCATGGGTGCCGGTATCGTCGAGGTCTTCGCTCGCAACGGAATCGACGTCGTTGCCGTCGAGGTCGATGACGAGGCGCTGGAACGCGGCAGGGGGATCATCGCAGGGAGCACCGGCCGCGCCCTCAGCCGCGGCAAGCTCGACCAGGAGACCCACGGCGCCCTGCACGCCCGGATCCGCTACACGACCGACCTGGCCGACCTGGCCCCCGCCGACCTCGTCGTCGAGGCCGTGCCGGAGAGCCTTGAGCTGAAGAAGCAGATCTTCACCAGGCTCGACGAGATCGTCCGGCCGGAGGCCATCCTCGCGACGAACACCTCGTCGCTGCCGGTTACCGAGATCGCCGTCGTGACCCACAACCCCAAGCGCGTCGTCGGGATGCACTTCTTCAATCCCGCTCCCGTCCTCCAGCTCGTCGAGGTGATCCGCACCGTCATCACCGCCGACGACGTCTTCGAGGACGTCAAGGCGCTGGCCGAGCGGATCGGGAAGAAGCCGGTCGTCGTCGGCGACCGGGCCGGCTTCATTGCCAACGCCCTCCTCTTCGGCTACCTCAACCACGCCGTGGCGATGTACGAGAGCAAGTACGCCACCCGCGAGGACCTCGACGCAGCCATGCGCTTCGGGTGCGGCTACCCCATGGGCCCCCTGGCCCTGCTCGACCTCATCGGGTTGGACACCGCCTACGAGATCCTCGACACGATGTACAAGCAGGGCCGGGATCGTCTGCACGCCCCCCGGCCGATCATCAAGCAGATGGTCAGCGCGGGCCTGCTCGGGCGCAAGAGCGGCCGCGGGTTCTACACGTACGAGGAGCCCGGCAGCCCGGTCGTCGTCCCCGATGACCAGACCCCGAGCAACGGCCTGCCCGTCGGTGTGGCCCTTCGTCCGATCGCGAAGGTGGGTGTCGTCGGATCGGGAACCATGGCGACGGGCATCATCGAGGTGTTCGCCAAGGCCGGCTACGAGGTCGTCTATGTCGCGCGTGGCGACGACAAGGTCGCCGCTGTGCGGGCCGCGATCGAGAAGAACAACGCGCGGGCGATCGACAAGGGGCGGATGACCGCCGAGGACGCCGAGGCGCTCCTCGGTCGGATCACCGCCTCCACGACGCGGGAGGCGCTCGCCGACGTCGACATCGTCGTCGAGGCGATCGCCGAGGACCTGGCGATCAAGCAGGAGCTCTTCCGCGACCTGGACCGGATCTGCAAGCCCGGAGCCATCCTCGCGACGACCACGTCCTCGCTGCCGATCATCGACTGCGCGAAGGTCACCTCGCGGCCCGAGGACGTCGTCGGGATGCACTTCTTCAACCCGGCGCAGATCATGAAGCTCGTCGAGGTCGTGCACACGGTCGCGACGTCCCCCGACGTCGTCGCCACGGTCCAGGACCTGTGCGGCAAGCTCGGCAAGGTCGCCGTCACCTGCGGCGACCGCAGCGGCTTCATCGTCAACGCGCTGCTCTTCCCGTACCTCAACGACGCGATCAAGATGCTCGAGGCAAACTACGCCTCAGCGGATGACATCGACACCGCGTGCAAGACCGGACTGGCCCTGCCGATGGGTCCGTTCGAGCTGCTCGACGTCGTCGGTCTCGATGTGTCCCTGGCGATCCAGCGCGAGCTCTACGTCGAGTTCCGCGAGCCCGGCTTCGCTCCGGCGCCGCTGCTCGAGCACCTCGTCACCGCCGGCTACCTCGGCCGCAAGACCGGACGCGGCTTCCGGACCTACAGCTGAGTCGACGCCGAGAGGGGCGGGCCGTCGGCGGGCAGAAAGTCTGCCTCGACGGGCCGACCCTCTCGCGTCGGTCAGTGCTCCCCGCCGGCAGACCCGGCTGCCGCCAGACGTCCTGACCGCCGTCGTCGGCCGCTGCCACCCGCGGCCGCCGCGGCGGCGATGACGCACCCGCCTCCGACGATCGCCCACGGGCCGAGTCGCTCGCCGAGGACCACCGCGCCGGTGAGCGCCGCCACGACCGGCTCGATGGTCGCAACCACGACGGCCCGGGAGGCCTGCATGCGGGCCAGGCCCGCCGCATACAGGGCATAGGCGAGGAAGGTCGAGAGGACCGCGAGGCTCCCGATGAGCAGCCACTCGCGAAACCCCTTGTCCGCGAAGGTGACCCACGGCAGGAGGGCGAGGCCGCCGACCGGCAGGACCACTGCATACATGGCCGGCGCCGTCCAGCGACGCAGTGCCCACTTCCCGATGAGGTAGTACGTGGAGTACCCGAACGCCGACGCCAGCCCCCAACCGACCGAGGCGACCGATACCCTCACTCCACCGCCGCCGCTCAGGGACACCAGGACGACCCCGACCAGAGTGAGCCCGACCAGGCCGACCTTGACGAGGGTGAGCCGCTCCCCGAGGGCGAAGTGGGCCAGCACCGCGACGATCGCGGGCGCGGTGTAGAGCAGGATCGCGGCCAGGCTCACTCCGCCGCTCTGCACGGCGAGGGTGTAGGCGGTGTAGAACAGGGTCACCCCGACGAGGGCGAACCCACCCAGCATGGGGATGTCCCGGCCTCGCGGCAGGCGCAGACCACCGGTGACCGACGCGAGTCCCGCAAAGAGGGCGGCCGCGATCATGGCCCGCCAGAAGGCGATCTCGTACGGGCTCAGCCCTGCGTCGAGGAGCTCCGCGGACTGCACGCCGATGAGTCCCCACAGCACCGCTGCAGCGAGTACGAAGAGGGGTCCGGCCACCTGCTGAGTCTAGGAGTCGGAAGGAGAGGCGACTCGGTGGTATCCGCCGTCGCCGCCGGGCAGGCCCGTCGATACCCTCACCCCATGACTTCAGGTCTTCCCGCCCGCGCCCGCGTCGTCATCATCGGAGGCGGTGCGATCGGCACCTCCATCGCGTACCACCTCGCGCACGAGGGAGTCACCGACGTCGTCCTGCTCGAGCGGGACCGGCTCACGAGCGGCACGACGTGGCACGCGGCCGGACTGATGACGACGTTCGGGTCCACGTCGACCACAGCGACCGAGATCCGGCTCTACACCCGCGAGCTGCTCAAGCGGCTGCCGGCCGAGACGGGGATGGAGACCGGCTTCCGCCAGGTCGGCCTCATCGAGGCCGCCGCGGACTCGGTGCGCCTCGAGGAGTACCGGAGGGCCGCGGTGTTCCAGCGCCGCCTCGGCCTGGAGTGCGAGGAGATCTCCGTTGCCGAGATGGCCGAGCTCTTCCCCTTCGCGGACTTCACCGGTCTCCGGGCCGGCATCTGGGTCCCGGGGGACGGCCGGGTCAATCCGGTCGACCTCACGATGGCGTATGCGGCGGGCGCCCGGCGCCTGGGCGTCACGGTCGTCGAGGGGGTCGCGGTGGAGCGGGTGCTCACCCAGGCAGGTGACCACCTGGAGACCGTGACCGGCGTGCGGACCGCCTCCGGGGACATCGAGTGCGAGGTCGTGGTCAACTGCGCCGGCATGTGGGCCCGCCAGCTCGGCGAGCGAAACGCCGTGGTCATCCCCAACCAGGCGGCCGAGCACTACTACCTCATCACCGACACCATCGACGGGCTCACCGCGGACCACCCCGTCTTCGAGGACCCGTCGAGCTTCGGCTACTACCGGGAGGAGGGCGGCGGCATGATGGTCGGTCTCTTCGAGCCCCGCGCCGCGGCCTGGCGGGTGGACGGGGTGCCCGAAGACTTCTCCTTCGGGACGATCCCCTTCGACATGGACCGGATGGAGCCGTTCGTCGAGACGGCGCTCGCCCGGGTGCCAGCCACGCACGGTGTCGGGATCCGCACACTGTTCTGCGGACCGGAGTCGTTCACCCCCGACCTGCGACCCGCCGTGGGCGAGGCGCCGGGGATCCGGGGCTACTTCGTCTGCGCCGGCCTGAACTCGGTCGGCATCCTCTCCAGCGGCGGCTGGGGACGCATCATGGCGCACTGGATCGCGACCGGCGACCCGGGTGCGGACGTCACCGGGTTCACCGTGGACCGGTTCCAGCCCTGGCAGCTCGAGCCCTCGCACCGGGAGGCGCGGACCGCCGAGATCCTCGGCAAGGTGTATGCGGCGCACCCCCCGGGCGTCCAGCTCGCCACTTCCCGTGGCGTGCTGAGGTCTCCGGTCCACGACCGCCTCGTCGAGCAGGGCGGCTTCCTCCGCGACGTGAGTGGTTGGGAAGGTGCCGACTGGTTCGCCGGACCGGGCGTCCAAGCCGTGGCGGAACCCAGCTGGGAGCGCGCGCCCTGGTGGGAGACGTGGCGCGAGGAGCACACGGCTGTGCGCGGTGCCGTCGGGCTGATCGACATGTCCTTCATGGGCAAGCTGGCCGTCCGCGGAGCAGACGCCGCCGCCGTGCTCGAGCGACTCTCGACGGCGCGGGTCGCCGGACCCACGGACCGGATCACGTACACGCAGTGGCTCAACGAGCACGGCTTCATCGAGGCCGACGTGACGGTGACCAGGCGCGGGGAGGAGGACTTCCTCGTCATCACCTCCGACAACACCGTGGGACACACGCTGGCCCTCCTGCGCCGGGCCGTCCCGGAGGGAGCCGACGTCACGATCAGCGACGAGACCCACGACGCCGCGCTGCTGTGTCTCCAGGGTCCGCGCTCCCGGGAGGTGCTCGCCCGGGTGGCCGAGGACGACGTGTCCGCAACCGCCCTCCGCTTCCGTGACTCGAGGATGATCTCGCTCGCCGGGCACCCGGTGCGCGCCACCCGGATGAGCTATGTGGGCGAGCTCGGCGTCGAGCTCCTCGTCCCGCGGTCGGCTGCGCTCGCGGTCTACGACACCCTGATGGCGGCCGGCGCTGATCTCGGTATCCGCCCAGTGGGCCTGAAGGCGGTCGCGAGCCTGCGCATCGAGAAGGGATACCGTGACTATGCCCACGACATCGACAACACCGACACGCCCCTCACCGCCGGACTCCACTGGGTGACCGATCTCGACAAGCCGGGGGGCTTCATCGGGCTCGAGGCGTACCGCGAGGAGCTCGAGCGGGGTGAGCCGAGGTCACGCCTCGTGAGCGTGGTCCTCCGCGATCCCGAGCCGATGCTCTTCGAGGCCGAGGTCCTGCTGCGCGACGGGGTCCCGGTCGGCGACGTGCGCGCGGCCTCCTACGGGTGGACGCTCGGCGCTGCGGTCGGCATCGCCTCCGTGGAGGCGGGCGAGCCCGTCATGGCCGAGGGGGTCGACGCCGGGAGGTGGGAGGTCGACATCGCCGGTCGCCGTCACCCGGCCCGGGTGAGTCTGGACGCGTTCGTCTGAGTCCGCCGCGCATACGGGCTGGGCGGCGGCTCGTCCCAGTGGTCCGCGCATACGCGCTTGATGGCCCGGACTCGGCGGGCTCGCGTGAGCCGTGCCGCATCCAGGCCGGGTATGCGCGGCTCGCCCGAGGCGCTAGTGCTCCGCTTGGCGGGGGAGCAGGACCTCTTCGTAGATGAGGAGCAGACCGGCAGCGACCGGGATGGCCAGGAGCGCACCGATGACGCCGAGGAGGGTGCCGCCGGCGAGGGCTGCCACGACCGTGAGGGCGCCGGGCACCGAGACCGTGGAGGTCATGATCCGCGGCACGATGACGTAGTTCTCGATCTGCTGGTAGATGACGTAGTAGACGAGGACGATGACTGCCTGCTTCGGCTCGTTGAGCAGCGCGATGAGGGTGACGACCCCCGCGCCGAGGGTTGCGCCGACCATCGGGATCAGGCCGAGCAGGCCGACGACAACGGCGAGTACAGCAGGGTAGGGGATGCCGATGATCGACATCAGGATGAAGCTGCAGATGCCGTTGATCGTCGCGACGACTCCCTGACCTGCGGCGTAGGCCCCTGCACGCCGCATGATCTCCTCGGAGAGGGACATGATGCGCGGCCGGCGGGAGGCGGGGACGGCGGCGTAGGCGGCCTGCTTCATCCGGGGGAGGGTGGCCAGGAAGTACAGCGTGAGGATGAGAATGGTGAGGAACTGGAAGACGCCGTTGACGACCACCTTGCCGGCGCCGAGCACCCCGCCGAAGAGCTGCCCGACGAGGCTGCCGTCCTGGATCCGCTTGGTCAGCTCCCCCTGGGCGCGCTCGAAGACCTGGTAGTCCTGGTCGAGCTGCTGGATCCAGGGGGTGTTGACGACCTGGTTGAAGTACTCCGGTGCCTGGCCGAGCAGGGCGCTGCCCTCCGAGACCACGGGCGGGACGACGACGACTCCGATGAGGACGCAGGCCGCAATGACTCCGGCGAAGACGACGAGCACCGACCAGGCCCGGCTCAGCCCTTTGGTGACGAGGAACTGGACCATCGGGTCCAGGGCGAGAGTGAGGAAGAAGGCGACGATGAGGATCGTGAAGGTCGTCGTCAGCTGGCCGAGGCCGCGGAAGAGCATCCAGGCCAGCAGGCCGCCGATCGTGGCGAAGAACCCGAAGTAGAACGGTGAGTGCCGGTCGAAAGGTCTCCCCACCGCGCCGTAGCGCACGTCGTGGTGCGGGGTCGGAACCGGTGGCAGGGGACCCACCGGCGACGCGTCCCGGACACTCCTGCCGGCAGAGGACGACGGCACCGCAGGACCGGGCCCACCGGTGTCGGTGGTCGGTCCTGCGGTGCCGTCGCTCGTGTCGTGGTTCGCGACCTCGCTCGGGTCCCTGTCCGAGTCCGTGTCAGCGGCGGGATGCTGCGCGGCCTCGCCGCCCGGGCTCACGAACCGCGGGTGGTTGCTCTCGTGCAGACGCTGGCGCTGCTCACGCCGAAAGGCGTTGAAGCTGCGCAGCAGCTCGCGGGGTGATTGCACAGGTCTCACGATAGGCCGGGCTCACCCCACGAGAAGCGTCAGGCGCTCCGGAACCGGTTGATCTTGGTCTCGAACCGTGCGCGCTTCTCCGGGTCGCTGATGCCCAGGCCCTCCTCAGGGGAGAGGGTGAGCACGCCGACCTTGCCCTGGTGGAGGTTCTTGTGGACGTCGAGAGCGGCCTGGCCGACGTCTTCGAGACGGTAGGTCTTCGACAGGGTGGGGTGGATGAGGCCGCGGTCGATGAGGGAGTTCGCCTGCCACGCCTCGCGGTAGTTGGCGAAGTGGCTCGAGACGATCCGCTTGAGGTTCATCCACAGGTAGCGGTTGTCGTACTCGTGCATGTATCCCGACGTCGAGGCGCAGGTGGTGATGACGCCGCCCTTGCGGGTCACATACACACTCGCTCCGAAAGTCTCACGGCCGGGGTGCTCGAAGACGATGTCGACGTCGTGCCCGCCGGTGAGCTCACGGATGCGCTTGCCGAGGCGCTGCCACTCCTTGGGGTTCTGCTTCGTTCCCTCCTCGTTCCAGAACCGGTAGTCCTCCTCGCGGCGGTCGATGATGTGCTCCGCGCCCATGCGCCGGCAGATCTCGGCCTTGTCCGGGCTGGAGACCACGCAGATGGGCTCCGCGCCACCGGCCAGGGCCATCTGGGTCGCGTAGGAGCCCAGGCCACCCGAGGCACCCCAGATGAGGACCCGGTCGCCGAGCTTCATCGCCGCACCGTTCTTGGAGATGAGCTGGCGGTATGCGGTGCTGTTGACGAGCCCCGGGGACGCCGCCTCCTCCCAGGACAGGTGGGTGGGCTTGTGCATGAGCTGGTTGGCCTTGACGATGGCCAGCTCGGCGAGGCCGCCGAAGTTGGTCTCGAAGCCCCAGATCCGCTGCTCGGGGTCCATCATCGTGTCGTCGTGGCCGTCGTGGTGCTCGAGCTCGACCGAGAGGCAGTGCGCGACGACCTCCTGACCCGGGTGCCAGATGTTGACGGCCGATCCCGTGCGCAGGACGACGCCGGCCAGGTCGGATCCGACGATGTGGTACGGCAGGTCGTGCCGCTTGGCGTAGGGGGAGAGGCGGCCGTAGCGCTCGAGGAAACCGAAGGTGGGAAGCGGCTCGAAGATCGAGGTCCAGACCGTGTTGTAGTTGATGGCGCTGGCCATCACCGCGACGAGGGCCTCGTCAGGGGCGAGCTCGGGCACCGGCACCTCGTCGATGTGCAGGGACCGGCGGGGGTCCTTGTCCCGACTTGCGAGCCCCTCGAACATGTCGACCTCGTCCTTGTGGACCGTGGCGGCCCGGTAGGACTCGGGGACGGGGAGGGACGCGTACGTCTCCTCGGTGCGGTCACCGGAAAGGATGGCTTGGCGAATCTGCTCCATGGCCGTGAACCTACTTCGGCGTGCGGATTTCACGGCACCTTAGAGACGTGAGTCACGCGTGGCATGCCTCACGACGGCGCCCGGGGCCCGAGCCGGGCGGATCAGTGCCCTTCGGCGGACGGCTCGACGAGCTCGACGAGGATGCCTCCTGCGTCCTTGGGGTGGATGAAGTTGACCCGGCTGTTGCTCGTCCCGCGCTTGGGGACCTCGTAGAGCAGGCGCAGGCCGCGCTCGCGGAGGGTGGCGCACACGGCGTCGATGTCTGCCACTCGGTAGGCGAGCTGCTGGATACCCGGGCCGTTGCGGTCGAGGAACTTCGCAATCGTGGACTCGGGCGAGAGCGGGGCGAGCAGCTGGATGCAGGAGCCCGAGTCGCCGACACCCATCATCGCCTCGCGCACCCCCTGCTCCTCGTTGACCTCCTCGTGCAGCATCCGCATGCCGTACTTCTCGGTGTAGAACGCCACCGCCTCGTCCAGGTCAGCGACGGCCACCCCCACGTGGTCGATAGCGGTGAACAGGTCAGTACTTGTGTGCTCGGTCATACGCCTCACCGTAGTGACCGCCGCCCGAGCAGCGGGGGGCGGTGTAGTCAGGGTCACGGCCCGAGGCGGTGTGCTGCATCGTCCCCGGGTGGATAGAGTCGAAAGGAGTGCGGTGTACGCCGCGTCCTCATGACGCGATCGACGCAGCACCCCCGTGAACCGGATCTTGCGAAAGGCACATCATGTCCGACCCCACCGTCATCGTCGCCGGCGCCCGGACCCCCATGGGTCGGATGAGCGGCTCCCTGAAGTCCTTCTCGGGCTCCGACCTCGGGGGCTTCGCCATCAAAGGTGCCCTGGAGAAGGCCGGCGTGAGCCCCGACCAGGTCGACTACGTCATCATGGGCCAGGTCCTCACCGCCGGCGCGGGCCAGATCCCGGCCCGCCAGGCAGCGGCCAAGGGCGGCATCCCCATGAACGTCCCCTCCCTGACGATCAACAAGGTCTGTCTCTCCGGCATCGACGCCATCGCCCTCGCCGACCAGCTCATCCGTGCGGGCGAGTTCGAGGTCGTCGTGGCCGGTGGGCAGGAGTCCATGACCAACGCACCGCACATCCTCGAGAAGTCCCGCGACGGCTTCAAGTACGGCGACGTGACGATGCGCGACCACATGGCCTTCGACGGTCTGTGGGACGCCTTCACCGACCAGAGCATGGGCCTCCTCACCGAGGACGCCAACACCGGGGACCTCGCGTTCACCCGTGAGGAGCAGGACGCCTTCGCCGCCCGGAGCCACCAGCTCGCGGCCAAGGCGTGGAAGGACGGACTGTTCGAGGACGAGGTCGTCGCGGTCTCCATTCCGCAGCGCCGGGGTGAGCCGCTCGAGTTCAAGTCGGACGAGGGCGTCCGGGCCGACACCACGGTCGAGTCGCTCTCCGCGCTGCGTCCCGCCTTCCGCAAGGACGGCACGATCACGGCCGGCACGGCGTCCCAGATCTCCGACGGGGCCTGCGCGGTCGTCGTCATGAAGAAGTCCAAGGCCGAGGAGCTCGGGCTCACCTGGCTGGCCGAGATCGGCGCCCACGGTGTCGTCGCCGGCCCCGACTCGACCCTGCAGAGCCAGCCGGCCCGTGCCATCGCGGCCGCGTGCGCGAAGGAGGGCATCGAGGTCAGCGACCTCGACCTCGTCGAGATCAACGAGGCCTTCGCCGCTGTCGGCCTGGCGTCGACCAAGGAGCTGGGTCTGGACCCGGAGAAGGTCAACGTCAACGGTGGCGCGATCGCCATGGGCCATCCCATTGGCATGTCCGGCGCGCGCATCACCCTCCACCTGGCGCTCGAGCTCCAGCGGCGCGGTGGCGGCGTCGGTGCCGCGGCCCTCTGTGGCGGCGGCGGTCAGGGTGACGCGCTCATCGTCAAGGTGCCGGCGCAGGGCTGAGTCCTGGACATCTCCTCCCGCCGCAACGTCGACGTCCCGGCTCTGGTCGATCAGGCCAGGGCCGGGCGTCCGCGTGCGGTCGCCCGCCTGATCTCCCTCGTCGAGGACGCCCATCCCGCCCTGCGCGAGATCATGGCCGCCCTCACGCCGCACGCCGGGTCAGCGCATGTCATCGGCATCACCGGCTCGCCCGGGGTGGGCAAGTCGACCTCGACCAACGCGCTCGTCGTCGGCCTCCGGGCCCGGGGCAAGCGGGTCGGTGTCCTCGCGATCGACCCCAGCTCCCCCTTCTCGGGCGGAGCACTGCTCGGTGACCGGATCCGGATGTCGGAGCACGCGCTCGACCCCGAGGTCTACATCCGGTCGATGGCCAGCCGCGGGCACCTCGGCGGCGTCTCCTGGGCCACGCCGCAGGCGATCCGGATCCTCGACGCGGCGGGCTGCGACATCATCATCGTCGAGACCGTCGGCGTCGGGCAGAGCGAGGTCGAGGTCGCCGGGCTCGCTGACACCTCGATCGTCCTTCTCGCACCGGGAATGGGCGACGGCATCCAGGCCGCCAAGGCCGGCATCCTCGAGATCGGCGACATCTTCGTCGTCAACAAGGCCGATCGCGAGGGCGCCGATGCGACGGTGCGAGACCTTCGTCACATGATCAGCCTCGGTGACCGGACCGAGCCGGGGCTCTGGCGACCGCCGGTCCTGAAGACGGTCGCGGCCACCGGCGACGGGGTCGAGGACGTCCTCGAGGCGATCGGGAAGCACTACGCGTGGATGGCGGAGAAGGGGGTCCTCGAGGAGCGTCGTGTGCGCCGGGCAGCCGACGAGATCGAGGCCATTGCCGTGCAGGCACTGCGCGCCAGGATGGGGGACCTGCGCGAAGGGTCCGACCTCGAGGGCCTGGCGCACGATGTCGTCGCCGGGCGCCTCGATCCGTATGCGGCCGCGGACCGGGTGGTCGGCTCCCTCACGGCGTGAAAAACCCCTTGTGGCCGTCCTGTGATCGGAACCTGGGCGACGTCGCAAGCGTTGAGCGGAAACGTTGCCGATTTGTGACCTGACCCTTCCTTTTGCCATCGTGGAGGAAGACATGCGCGCTGCTGCGTGCACAGGTCGTCGCGGCCGACCCCGTCGTCGCCGCCTGCGAATGCCCTCGGCCTGACCCCACACAGGAAGCCTGATCCCCTTGACCACCATCCTGCGACGCCTGCTCGGTGTCGTCCTCGTCCTGACCGGCCTGGCCGGCCTGGTCGTCGGCGCGTGGTTCGCCCGCGCGCTCGGAACGGACGGCGCCGCGACCTTCACCGCCCGCCCGCCGGCGGGCGTGCCGGTCGTCGTCGACGCCCAGACGAACGCCCGGACCGACATCCCGCTGCTCATCACCGCGGGGGCTGACGAGGACGTGCCCGTCACCGTGTCCATCGCCTCTCCGACCGATGCGAAGGCCTTCCTCGCAGACTCCGAGTATGCGCGGGTCACCGGGATCGACGTCCGCGACTGGGCCCTCACGACCGAGCGGCTCGGCACCGGCGACCCGATCGCCCCCGCTGCCGCAGATCTGTGGCGCAGCCAGGTCACGACCAACGGGACCGCCGAGATCCCCGGCGACCTCGAGGCGGCTCCCGAGACGATGATCATCACGGTGCCCGAGGACGCCGAGCTGAGTGAGCTGACGATGACCTGGACCAACCCCGCGTGGTTCTACCAGGCCCTCGCGCTCGCCTTCGCCGGGCTGCTCGTCGCCCTGGTCGGCCTCGCCGTGACGCTCAAGCCGGCCGTCGCGCCGGAGCGCGGGTCGCGCGGGACACGCGCCGCACGCGGAACGCGCGCGACGCGCGGAACGACCGCTCCCGCGGCGGGAGCGCCCACCCAGCCTGGAGCCGCCGACGAGCCCGGAGCCGTGCCGACCGAGGAGGCCGCCCGATGAGCCGCACCCGACGCGCCCTCGCCGCGACTGCGCTCGCGGCAGCCGTGACCCTCTCCGGTTGCGGAGTCCAGAACAGCATCGTCCACCTCCAGCCCGCGCCCACCGAGAACGTCGAGACGGGTGCACCCCTTCGGCTCGACGCGGCCGAGCGCATCGCGACCCGCGTCCTCGGCAACGTCGCCGCGGCGGCCACCACGGAAGAGCGCTCCCAGTACCTCGTCGGTCCCGCCCTCCGCGTGGAAGGCATGCGCGCCGAACGCGGGCTCGGCAGCGAGGAGAGCGCTCCTGAGCTCGTCGTGCCGAGTGCGCCGACGATCCTCGCGATGTCGCAGGGCCAGGACTGGCCCCGGGCGATCCTCGCAGCGACCCTGGACGAGGGGACCTCGGTCCAGCACGTGCATGTCCTGATCTCGTCGAGCGCCACCGACCAGTTCAAGCTGTTTGCGACCGCGATGATGCTCCCCGGCACCTCGATCCCGGTGCTGGGCGAGGTGCAGGACGGCGCGACCGTCGAGGCGGCGACCGGCGAGACGCCGATCGCGGCGTCGGAGCTGTTCACGCAGTACGCCCAGGGCATCGCCTACCCCGAGCCGGCCGAGGTGACGGCGGTGACGATCCAGGATCCCTACGCCGAGAGCCTGCGGCGCAACGCCAAGGCGCAGGCCGACGCCCTCGGCGATCTCGCGAAGCTCACCCAGACCCATGCCCCCGTGGCCGACACGATCGTCAGCTTCACGGCGGCCGACGGGTCCATGGTCGCCTTCGGCCAGCTGGTCCGCACGGACCGGATCGTGCTGACCGACAAGGCCAAGGAGCTCAACATCCCCGATGAGCCCCTCCAGAAGCTGTCGGGCAAGAAGGTCGTCACCAAGGAGTTCCTGGTGGAGTCCCTCGAGAACCTCCTCCTGGTCTCCGTGCGTGGGGAGCCGGCGCAGCTCGTCGGCGCCGAGGAGATCGTCCAGCGGGCCACCGGCTCCTGACCGGATGGAAGAATGACGTCCATGTCATCGACTCCGTTCTCTGCTGCTGCTCTGCGCGGCGCTGTCGACCTGTCCGGACTGAAGAAGCGTCCTGCTGCCCAGCCCAGCGGTGCGGGCGGCCCGTCCAGCGGCGGCACCCCTGGGGCGGCCCCGGCGGTCCTTCGGGTGACGGACGCGACCTTCCAGCAGGCGGTCGAGTCGACGATGTCGGTAGCCGCGGTCCTCGTGCTGTACTCCGAGGCCATCAAGGAGTCCGTCGACTTCATCGAGGACATCGTGGCGGCGGCCGCTCGGATGAACGGCCGCCTGCAGGTCATGGCGGCCGACATCAACTCCTCCATGGGAATCCGCCAGGCGTTCCAGGTGCAGAGCGTCCCGATGGTCATCGGCCTGGTCGCCGCGCGGCCGGTGCCACTGTTCGCCGGTGCGTATCCGGTCGAGCAGATCGTGAACGTCTTCACCCAGCTCGTCCAGCTCGCCGACCAGCAGGGAGTGACCGGCTCGGTCACACCCGCAACCAGCGAGCCTGCCGAGGAGCCGGCTCTTCCGCCCCATCACGAGGCCGCCTACGCCGCGATCGAGGCCGGTGACCTGAACGGTGCTCGGGCCGCGTACGAGGCGGCGCTCGCCGAGAACCCTCAGGACGAGGACGCCCGGCTCGGACTCGGGCAGGTGGCGCTGCTCCAGCGCACCCAGGGTGTCGACCTGCAGGCCGCGCGAACCGCGGCGGCCGAGCGCCCCGACGACATCGACGCCCAGCTCCTCGTCGCGGACCTCGACGTCCTGGGTGGCCACATCGAGGACGCCTTCAGCCGGCTCGTCGACCTCGTGCGGGCCACCTCGGGCGAGGACCGGGAGCGGGTCCGCACCCACCTGATCGGCCTGTTCGAGGTCGTCGGCAACGCCGACGAGCGGGTGCGCAAGGGTCGCACCGCGCTGATGAGCGCCCTCTTCTGATCGCGGGTTCTCCTCAGCGAGCCCCGCTCTCGCCGCCCCTCCCGTGACCCCACCGCGAGGGGCGGATCGGGATTCCTCCCGCTGCCCTGGCACTGGACGAACCGGTGTTCCACGGCTGCACTCAACACAGCGGTGAATCGGCTCCGCGACGCCCGCTCACGACTAGTGTCAGGTCATGCACTTCAACGGACGGGTGACGCACCAGCGCCTCAGCGTGCCCGGGGGGCCGCGCGACCTCAACGTCATCCGGTACGGCCACTTCGGCCGTCCCTTGCTGATGTTCCCCTCGGAGGCGGGACAGGCGAGCCAGCCGGCGGAGTTCGGCCTCATCGACGCCATCGCGCCGCTCATCGACGAAGGCCGCGTCACCGTCTTCACCGTCGACAGCCTCGACGACTGGACCTGGTCCGACTACGGCCAGCCGACCGAGGAGCGCGCCAGGCGCTCGGAGGTCTACCACCGGTGGATCACCGACTCCGTCGTGCCGTGGATCTATGACGAGCTCAACGGTCCGGCCGAGATCCTCACGACCGGCGTCTCCATGGGGGCGTTCCACAGCGTGCACATGGCGCTGACGCGGGCCGACCTGTTCCCCCTCGCGATCGCCATGTCGGGCAACTACGACCCGGCGAGCTTCCGGGGTTGGGGGGAGACCGGCGAGGCGACCTACTTCGCCAACCCGATGTCCTACGTGCCGAACCTGCACGGCGCCCACCTCGAGTGGCTCCGCTCGCGGGTGTCCCTTCTTCTCATCGTGGGGCAGGGACCCTTCGAGGTGCATCCGACGAGGGCCCTGCCGGGCACCCTCGAGTTCGCCGAGGTGCTCGCTGCCAAGGGGATCCGCCACGAGCTCGATGTCTGGGGTCACGACAGCGCCCATGACTGGCCGTGGTGGCACCGCCAGCTCTGCCACCACCTCCCTCGCTTCGTGTAGTCCACCTCCCTGAACTTCGTCGTCGTCCAGCACTGAGTAGTCCATCCAGACCGACTGATACCGGCACCACCGCCCGACCGAAGGACTGAACAGCCATGACCGGAACCGCTGACCGCCAGCACCTCATCGGCCTCCTGCTCGGCGCCGAGGAGGACTGGCCCACCGCGTTCGAGACCCTCGCTGCCCGACTCGGCGTGATCCGGCTCCCGGACGGGTCGACCCACGAGGTGCGCACGGAGCGGATGACGATCGAGCCGTTCAACTTAAGGGACAAGGCGCGACAGGACCTCGTCGTGGATCGCCTTGCCCACTGGTACTACCACCCGCGCGAGTGGCTCAAGAAGGCTTCGCTCATGGACGATGTGTACCTGCTCAACAGCCCGTTCACGTTCCAGTCCATGGAGAAGCACTCGGCGTACTGCGCCCTCATCCGCCTCGGGATGAAGGTCCCCGACACCGTGCTCGTCCCCTACAAGCACCCGGTGGACAACTCCCGCTGGGCCTATACGTCGGCGAAGTACAACCGGTCCTTCGATCTGAAGGAGATTGCCGAGAGCATGGGGTACCCCCTCTTCATGAAGCCCTTCGACGGCGGCGGCTGGCGCGGGGTGTCCCGGGTCAAGGACCCCGAGGACCTCATGCGCAGCTACGACGAGTCCGGCGAGATGCTCATGCACCTACAGGAGTCCATCGACTTCGACGTCTTCGCCCGGGCCCTCACCATCGGCCCCGAGACAATGGTCATGAAGTTCCAGCCCGACGAGCCGATGCACGACCGCTACGCCGTCTCGCACGGCTTCCTCTCCGCCGACGTGGGCCAGGAGGCGGTGACGATCAGCCAGACGGTCAACGCATTCTTCCGCTGGGAGTTCAACAGCTGCGAGATGCTCGTCAAGGACGACCAGGTCTATCCCATCGACTACGCCAACGCGTGCCCGGACGTCGCCGTCACATCACTGCACTACTACTTCCCCTGGGCCATGAAGGCGCTGCTGCGCTGGTCGCTCTTCTGTGTCGTGACCGATCGCGTCGCCCGCACGCAGGTCGACAGTGCGCCGTGGTTCGAGATCGGCGACGACGACTCGCTCGACTACGGCGCGAAGCTCGGGGCCTACCAGCGCCTCGCGGACGAGCACTTCGAGACCGACCGGTACTGGGAGTTCGTCGACGCCGCACTTCCGCACCTGGACGAGATGGTGCTCGATTGGGTGGCCTCGGACTCCTTCCGGAGCCTCCTCACGAGCACCATCCGCTCGACGTATCCGCCGCACGAGTGGGACCGCTTCGAGGGTCACTTCGGCGGGCTCATCGACCTCTGGGTGCGGGACGAGACCAACCGCCTCGGCTGAGCGCACCGGAGGTCCCGTCAGCTCCAAGACCTCGTGTGGAGGATGGGTGTCGCCATGGCAGCACTCATCCTCCACACGAGAGGGCAGCGCAGCAGTCGTCAGCGCAGAGCCGCGCTCACGACCTCGCGCGCCTCGGCCTGGACCTGCGCCAGGTGCTCAGGTCCACGGAACGACTCGGCGTAGATCTTGTAGACGTCCTCGGTGCCGGAGGGGCGGGCGGCGAACCACGCGGACTCGGTGACGACCTTGAGCCCGCCGATCGGGGCACCGTTGCCCGGTGCCTCTGTGAGCTTGGCGGTGATCGGCTCGCCCGCCAGCGAGTCCGCCGTGACCGCGTCCGGCGTGAGCGCGCCCAGCTTCGCTTTCTCCTCCCGGTTCGCGGGAGCGTCGACGCGGGCATAGGCCGGTTCGCCGTGGCGCTCGGTGAGCCGCGCATACAACTGGCTCGGGGTGGACCCCGTCGCGGCGAGGATCTCCGACGCGAGCAGAGCGAGGATGATGCCGTCCTTGTCGGTCGTCCAGACCGATCCATCCGTGCGCAGGAACGAGGCGCCGGCCGACTCCTCACCGCCGAACGGTCCGCTGCCGTCGAGCAGTCCAGGGACGAACCACTTGAAGCCGACCGGGACCTCGACCAGTCGCCGCCCCAGGTCTGCGGCGACGCGGTCGATCATCGAGCTGCTCACGAGCGTCTTGCCGATGAACCCGTCCGCGCGCCACTGCGGGCGGGCTCCTCCGAAGAGGTACTCGATCGCGACGGCGAGGTAGTGGTTGGGGTTCATCAGGCCGCCGTCAGGAGTGACGATCCCGTGCCGGTCTGCGTCGGCGTCGTTGCCGGTGGCGATGTCGTATGCGTCGCGCCGGCTGATGAGGGAGGCCATCGCCGAGGGGGAGGAGCAGTCCATCCGGATCTTGCCGTCCCAGTCCAGCGTCATGAACCGCCACGTGGGGTCGACGAGGGGATTGACGACGGTGAGGTCGAGACGGTGCCGTTCGGCGATGGCGCCCCAGTAGTCAACGGCGGCACCGCCGAGGGGGTCGGCGCCGATGCGGACCCCGGCGGCACGGATCCGGTCGAGGTCGATGACAGCGGGCAGGTCGTCGACGTAGGTGCCGAGGAAGTCATAGGAAGCGGCCGCGGCCCGGGCGCGGGCGAACGGGATTCGGCGCACCCCGTCCAGCCCCGCCCTGATGTATGCGTTGGCCGCCGCCGCGATCGCCTTCGTCGCATCAGTGTCGGCCGGGCCGCCGTGCGGAGGGTTGTACTTGAACCCGCCGTCCTGGGGCGGGTTGTGCGAGGGGGTGACGACGATGCCGTCCGCGAGCCCGGGGGCGGTGAGGTCGTCGACCCGGCTGACCTTGCCGCGGTTGGCGGTGAGGATGGCGTGCGAGAGAGCGGGCGTGGGGGTGTACCGGTCCGCGGCGTCGACGAGCACGGTGACGTCGTTGGCCGCGAGCACCTCGAGCGCGCTCGCCCAGGCCGGCTCGGAGAGGGCATGGGTGTCCCTGCCGAGGAAGAGCGGGCCCGTGAACCCCTGGGCCCGCCGGTAGTCGACGATCGCCTGCGTCGTCGCGAGGATGTGGTCCTCGTTGAACGCGTTCCGCAGACTCGATCCCCGGTGCCCGGACGTGCCGAAGGCGACCTGCTCGTCGACGTTCTCGGGGTCCGGCTTACCGGTGTAGTACGCGGTGATGAGGTGAGGAATGTCGACGAGGTCCGAGGGCTGTGCGGGCTGTCCTGCGCGACTGCTGCTCATGCCCTCCATCCTTGCACCGATGTGGACGGCTGGGAGGCCTGCCGCCTCGGATCGGCATAGAGTGGAGACGCTTCCGGTCGTCGACACGCACGGCTGGTGATGTTGGGTGTCCTCTCCGCAGACATCCGCCACAGAGCGAAGGGTCTTCGGTAGTGACACTGTTCCTCGTCATCGGCGCGGTGGGAATCGTGCTCCTCCTCGGGACCCTGGTCCTCGGCGACTTCCTCGACGGGGCGCTCGAGTTCGGCCCGGATCTCATCTCCGGCCCCGCGTTGGCGGCCTTCCTGGGCGCCTTCGGCTTCGGGGGAGCGTTGGCTCTCAACGCCGGAGCGAGCACGGGTGTCGCGGTCGCCGTCGGTCTGGTGGTGGGTGCGCTCATCGGCCTCGGAGCCGGGTACGCCAGTGCCCAGCTCACCAAGGGCGGTGACGAGGCGAACGTGCGCACCGGCTCCCTCGTCGGACGACCGGCCACCGTCGTCACCGCGATCCCGGAGGGCGGCTTCGGGACCGTCTCGATCGTCGCGTCCGGGCACATCACCAGTCTCAATGCCCGCTCCAGTGGGCCGATCGCGCCCGGGACTCCGGTCGTCATCACGGGCATTCTCTCGGCCACCTCTGTGGCCGTAGAGATCAGGACGGAGGCGTAGTACGCGGCAAGGGTGCTCCCGCCACGTGATCCCTGGCTCCTCTCACCAGGCCTCCACCGCATCCTTCTCCACCGCATCCGTCTCCACCGCATACGCCTCCACCGCATACGCCTGAATCGCACCCCTCTGCAGCTCATGCGTCTGCACCTCACCTCCACCGCATACCAACAAGGGAAGTCACATGGGGTTCATCTCACCGACGGTCCTGGCGATCCTCGGACTCGTCATCATCGTCATGCTCATCGCGCTGGTCGTGACGAGCCGCTACAAGGTCGCCGGCCCGAACGAGGCCTTCATCGTCACCGGTCGCAAGGGCAACAGGGAGGTGAAGAACCCTGAGACCGGGGAGTTCTCGCAGGACCTCTCCGGTCAGAAGGTGGTGATGGGCGGCGGGGTGTTCGTCATCCCGTTCATCCAGCGCCTCCACATCATGGACCTCTCCTCCCGACGCATCATGGTCCAGATCCGCGGCGCGGTCTCCGGCCAGGGCGTCAAGCTCAACCTCGACGGCGTGGCGATCGTGAAGGTCGGGGGCAACGAGGACTCCATCCGGGCCGCGGCCCAGCGATTCCTCACCCAGCAGGGCGAGATCGAGACCTTCACCCAGGAGACCCTCGCTGGCGCCCTGCGCTCGATCGTCGGCTCGCTCACCGTCGAGCAGATCATCCGTGACCGCGCGGCGTTCGCCCAGCGGGTCGCCGACGAGTCCGAGGCCTCGTTGACCGGCCAGGGCCTGGTGCTCGACACCTTCCAGATCCAGGACATCACCGACGACGGCTCCTACCTCGCCGACCTCGGTCGCCCGGAGGCTGCGCGAATCGGTCAGGAGGCGGCCGTCGCCGAGGCCAAGGCGCGCCAGGCGGCCGAGCAGGCCCGCATCGCCGCGGAGGAGCAGATCGCGGTGTCCCAGCGACAGCTGGCGCTCAAGCAGTCCGAGATCAAGGCCGAGACCGATGCCGCTGCGGCCCAGGCCGCCGCTGCCGGGCCGCTGTCGCAGGCCGACCGGGACCAGGCGATCCTCCTCGAGCAGGAGAAGGTCGCCGTCCGGCAGGCTGCACTCAAGGACCGCCAGCTCGACACCGAGGTGCGCAAGCCGGCCGACGCCGAGCGCTACCGGGTGGAGACCGAGGCCGAGGCGCGCCGCAACAGCCAGATCTTCGAGGCCGAGGCCGACAAGGCCGCGGCCATCGCCGCAGCCGAGGCCGAGGCCGAGAAGGCCCGCCTCACCGGTGAGGGTGAGAAGTCCCGCCGGTCCGCGCTCGCAGAGGCCGAGGCCATCGAGGGTGCTCGTCGGGGTGAGGCCGAGAAGGCCCGCCGTGTCGCCGAGGCCGAGGCGGTCCGGGCCGAGGGTGACGCAAACGCTGCCGCCACCCTGGCGACCGGACAGGCCGAGGCCGAGGCGATGGAGAAGCGGGCCGCCGCGTTCGCGATGTACAACGAGGCAGCCGTGCTGCAGATGCTCATCGAGGTGCTCCCCAAGGTCGCTCACGAGGTGGCCGCGCCGATGTCCTCGATCGACAAGCTCACCGTCATCTCGACGGACGGCGCCGGCCAGGTCCCCAAGCAGGTCACGAGCAACATCGTCCAGACGATGGAGCTCATGAAGAACGCCACCGGTGTCGACCTCGAGGGTCTGATCCAGGGGTATGTGCACCGCAGCTCCGCGGACGGCTCAGGTCAGGGCGTGGCATCCGGGAGCAAGGCCGACGCCTGACTGACGCCCAACGGCTGACCCAACGGCCGAGGCCCGGTCACGATCTGACGATCGCGACCGGGCCTCGTTGCTTGTCGAACATGGGTGCGCTCGACGCCGACGGGGTCGTGCGGTTGGCCTCGTGCCTTCTCGGACGCGAGCGTCAGACTCGACCGGGTCCGCGCGCCTCGTCGGCCTCGAGGTCCGCCGCCTCCATGCCCACGGCGCCCGGACCGTGCGCGGCGACCCCTTCGGCGAGCGGCAGGTCGACCGGGACGACGGACTCCCCGTCCGGGACGAGGAAGACGGCGCTGAGGGGCGCGACCCGGACCACGACGCTGAAGGGCTGGCTGTGCCAGGGCTCCTCCTCGGCCTCGAGGACGACGTCCGCCTGGGAGGCGCTGAAGAACTCGTCGAAGCCGGAGGTGTCCAGGGCCACCCGCCAGGAGCCGGCCCGCGGCACCCCGATCCGCATGGCCTCCTTGGCCGCCCCGCTGAAGTTGATCACCGCGGCGACGACATCACCGCTGCGGTCCGCGTCGGCGAAGCGCAGGTAGGAGACGGTGTTGCCGCCGTTGTCGTCGGCGTCGAGCCACTCGAAGCCGGCCGCGGACGAGTCGAGCCGCCAGAGCGCATCGTGGGTGCGGTAGAGCCGGTTGAGCTCCTTGACGAGGGCGTGGACGCGGTAGTGCGCCGCGTGGTCGAGAAGCCACCAGTCCAGGGACCGGCCGTCGGCCCACTCGCTCGGCTGGGCGAACTCGCAGCCCATGAAGAGCAACTGCTTGCCGGGATGCGACCACATGTAGGCGAGGTACGCGCGCAGGGTCGCGAGCTGGTCGTAGCGCTCGCCGGGGATCTTGTTGACGAGGGAGCCCTTGCCGTGGACCACCTCGTCATGGCTGATGGGCAGCACGTAGTTCTCACTGAACGCGTACATGAGCGCGAAGGTGAGCAGGTTGTGGTGGTACTGACGGTGGATCGGCTGCTGGCCGAGGTAGCGCAGCGAGTCGTTCATCCAGCCCATGTTCCACTTCAGCCCGAAGCCGAGGCCGCCCTGGTCGGTCGGCTTGGTCACGCCCGGCCACGACGTGGACTCCTCGGCGATCATGACGATCCCCGGGTTGCGCTTGTATGCGGTGGCGTTGGCCTCCTGCAGCAGCCCGATGGCCTCGAGGTGCTCCCGTCCGCCGAACTCGTTCGGCACCCACTGTCCCTCGTTGCGGGAGTAGTCGAGGTAGAGCATCGAGGCCACGGCGTCGACCCGGAGTCCGTCCGCGTGGAACTCCTCGAGCCAGTAGCACGCGTTCGCGACGAGGAAGTTGCGGACCTCGCGCCGGCCGAAGTCGAAGACGTGAGTGCCCCAGTCGGGCTGGTCGCCGCGGCGGGGATCGGGGTGCTCGTAGAGCGGCAGGCCGTCGAACCGGGCCAGAGCGAAGGCATCCTTGGGGAAGTGACCCGGCACCCAGTCGAGGATGACGCCGATCCCGGCCTGGTGCAGCCGGTCGACGAGGAAACGGAAGTCGTCCGGGGTGCCGAACCGGGACGTGGGGGAGAAGTACCCGGTGACCTGATAGCCCCACGACGGGCCGTACGGGTGCTCCATGACGGGGAGGAACTCCACGTGGGTGAACCCGAGGTCGGAGACGTAGTTGACGAGGTGCTCCGCGAGGTCACGGTAGGTCTGACCCTGCCGCCACGAGCCGAGATGCACCTCGTAGATGCTCATGGGGCCGTTGTGGGTGTCGGTCTCCTTGCGCCGGGCCATCCAGGCGTCGTCGCCCCACTCGTAGCGGCTCTCGGTGACGACCGACGCCGTGCGTGGCGGGACCTCGCTGCTGCGGGCAAGCGGGTCCGCCTTGGCGCGGACCTGGTCGTCCGCACCCCGGATCTCGTACTTGTAGGCCGACCCCTCGCCGACACCAGGAACGAAGAGCTCCCAGATCCCGCTGGTCCCGAGCAGCCGCATGGCATGTCCCGAGCCGTCCCAGTCGTTGAAGTCGCCGATGACGCGCACGGCGCGGGCCCGGGGTGCCCAGACGGCGAAGGAGGTGCCGACGACCTCACCCAGGGGGCCGTCGTAGCGACGGACGTGAGCGCCGAGGACCTCCCACAGCTGCTCGTGCCGACCCTCGGAGATGAGGTGGATGTCGATGTCGCCCAGGGTCGGCTGGAAGCGGTAGGGATCGTCCTGCTCGTGCTCGATCCCGTCCGCCCACGTCGTCAGCACGCGGTAGTCCATCGTCCGCCTGGCATCGAGTCGCACGCCCTGCCACACGCCCTGTGCCTCGTGCTCGAGGTCGAGGATCTCCCCGTCCTCGAAGCGGATCCTCACCTGGCTGGCCAGGGGCCGGTAGGCGCGCACGAGCAGGCCGTGCTCGACGAGGTGCTGACCGAGCAGGTCGTGCGGTTGCTGGTGGCGACCCTGGACGAGGGCGGCGATCGCGCCGGGAACCTCATGGGTGGGGGTGGGGCTCACGAGGACGGACCTCTCTGTGTGAATGGAGTCTGTGCGAGTGGAGCTCCTGGCTCGGCCAGGAGGCGGGTGACGGCTGCCACCGGGATGGGCAGCCAGGTGGGACGGTTGCGGGCCTCGTAGACGACCTCGTAGAGCGCCTTGTCGAGGAGGAACGCGCGCAGCAGCACGGCGTGCTCCCGCGGGTCCGGCGCGGATCGTGCGTAGCCGTCGAGGAAGGCGGTGGCGCAGTCGGCCACCCAGTGCCGAGCCGTGTCCACGGATGCGGAGTGCTCGGCCGAGCCGCCGGCGTAGTCGAAGGACCGCAGCATGCCGGCGATGTCCCGGAAAGGTGAGTCGGGTAGGGACCGCTCGGCGAGCGGGCGCAGCGGCTCACCCTCGAAGTCGAGCAGGATCCAGCCGCGGTCGGCTGAGTGGAGCACCTGGCCGAGGTGGTAGTCGCCGTGGATCCGCTGCAGCCGCGGCCACGATGTCGCTTGGGCCGCTTCGAAGGTGGTCTCGATCTGCGGGGCCAGCGCGGCGATGTCCGGCACGAGGTCGGCGGCCGCCGTCAGCCGACGGCGCATGACCGAGATGATGCGCGTGATGTCGTCCGGGCCGGCCTGCGCGGTCGGCAGCGCCTCCGCCAAGGAGGTATGCACGGCGGCCGTCGCCTCGCCGAGCTCACCGGCGGCGGTGGTGAAGTCGGTGCCGGTCTCCGCGGCGCGCAGGGCAACGCGCCAGGCGTCCTCGGTGTCGGCGAGGAACTCCTGCGCGAAGGCGAGGTGACCATGGGCGGACGAGTCCTGGTCCTCGGGGGTTGCGGGCCAGGACCCACGCACCGCTCCGACGACGTCGGGCACCCGCTCGCACCCCGCCTCGCGCAGGGCGCTCTGGAGGACCACGTCGGGGTTCTCGCCGGCGGCCAGGGTGCGGAACACCTTGATGATGACGGGGCGGGGGGTGCCGGTCGCGTCGACCGCGTCGAGGATGATCGAGGTGTTGGACTGCTCGCCGCTGAGCACACGGCTGCCGGTGACGGTCAGGTCGTGCGCCCACGAGGCGGCGGGCTCACCGGTGAAGCGGTCGTCCGGCGCGTCGTTCTCAGTGCTCGACTCGGCCCGGGCCTCCCCACGGATCAGGGCGAGGAGCTGGCGCGCGTAGACCGGGTCATGGGTGGCGTCGTAGACCCACCGACGTCCGAGCACGCCGTGCTCCATGGTCCCGACGAGGGCGTGCGCGAGCTCCTCGACCGGTGTCCCGCGGTAGGTGAGCGGCACCTGGTACGTCACCGGGTACGGGCCGCCGGCGTCCTCCACGATGTGGGTCTCGATGCCGACCTGCCCGTCGGGGTCGCCCAGCCGCCACGCCGCGAGCCGGCTCAGCCTCGGCACAGAGCCCTTGGCCGCATACCACCGTCGGCTCCCCATCCAGGAGGTCAGCAGCTCGAGCTTCGAGGGGACGAGCGTGGTCCCCATGTGGAGCTCAGCCATCGCCGACCTCCTCGGTGGGAGCGCTCGTGAGCAGGCCGAACCAGAAGAAGTCGCGTGAGCCCAGAGTGAGGGTGACGCTGCCGTCGGCATCGACGTCCGGGAAGCCGGAGCCGCCGAAGAGGTCGTAGATGATGGCGTTCTCGTAGCCGGGCGGCAGCTTCAGGGTGGTCGCCTGCGGGCGGGAGGACAGGTTGTTGACGCAGAGCACCGCCTGCGCCGAGCGGTCCTCGACCGGCAACCGATCGGGGTGCGCGCGCACGAAGGCGAGGACGTGCTCGTTGCTGCTCTGTGCGACGGTGAAGTCGCCGAGGCCGAAGACCGGGTGCGCCCGGCGCACGGCGAGCATGCCCCGGAGCCAGTGCAGCAGCGAGGAGCTGTGCGCCATCTGCGCCTCGACGTTGACCGTCGTGTAGTTGAACACGAGCGAGCTGACGACGGGCAGGTAGAGCTTGCCGGGGTCGGCGCTGGAGAAGCCGGCGTTGCGGTCCGGGTTCCACTGCATCGGTGTGCGCGAGGAGTCGCGGTCCTCGAGCCAGATGTTGTCACCCATCCCGATCTCGTCGCCGTAGTAGAGGCACGGTGAACCGGGCAGGCTCAGGACGAGGGCATGGATGAGCTCGATCTCGGGCCGCGAGTTGTCCAGCAGCGGCGCGAGGCGACGCCGGATGCCGACGTTGGCGCGCATCCGGGGGTCAGGGGCGTACCACCCGTACATCGCAGCGCGCTGCTCCGGCGTCACCATCTCGAGGGTGAGCTCGTCGTGGTTGCGCAGGAAGGTGCCCCACTGGCCGTGGGCCGGGATCTCCGGGGTGTCCGCGAGGACGTCGACGATCGGAGCGGCCCGCTCCTCGCGCAACGCGTAGTAGAGCATCGGCATCACGGGGAAGTGGAAGCACATCTGGCACTCCGGGGACTCCTCGGTCCCGAAGTAGTCGACCACCTCGGCCGGCGGCTGGTTCGCCTCGGCGATGAGGATCCGGCCCGGGTACTCCTGGTCGACGAAGGCACGGATCTCGGCGACGAGCTCGTGGGTGCGCGGATGGTTCTCACAGTTGTGCCCCTCCTCCTCGATGAGGTAGGGAATGGCGTCGAGCCGGAAGCCGTCGATGCCCATGTCCAGCCAGAAGCGGACGACGTCCTTCATGGCCTCCATGACGGCCGGGTTCTCGAAGTTGAGGTCGGGCTGGTGGGAGAAGAACCGGTGCCAGAAGAACTGCCGGCGCACCGGGTCGAAGGTCCAGTTGGACTCCTCGGTGTCGACGAAGATGATGCGCGCGTCCTGGTACTTCTGGTCGGTGTCCGACCACACGTAGAAGTCGCCGTACGGCCCGTCCGGGTCGGATCGGCTGGCCTGGAACCACGGGTGCTGGTCGCTGGTGTGGTTCATCACGAGGTCGGTGATGATCCGGATACCCCGGGCGTGGGCCTCGGCGACGAGCTGGCGGAAGTCCTCGAGAGAGCCGAACTCCGGCAGGACGGCCGTGTAGTCGGCGATGTCGTAGCCGCCGTCGCGCAGCGGACTGGCGTAGAACGGGGGAAGCCACAGGCAGTCGACGCCGAGCCACTGGAGGTAGTCGAGGCGGTGGATGACGCCCTGGAAGTCACCGTTGCCCGACCCCGTGGTGTCGGAGAAGGCGCGCACGAGCACCTCGTAGAACACGGCGGTCTTGTACCACTCGGTGTCGTAGCGCAGGCCGGGCTGCGCCAGGTTCAGACCCTGGACCGACATCTCGCCCTACCTCCGGACCGAGATGACGTGCACCGGCTCGTTCTCCGGGCCGAGGCGGACATAGTTGTGCTCGCCCCAGGACCACTCGGCCCCGGTGATCTCGTCATGGGCGACGAAGCGCTCGTAGTGGTCCAGCCCGAGCGCGGACATGGAGAGGTGGATCTGGGACTCCCGCGTGCTGTGCGGGTCGAGGTTGGCCACGACGATGACGACGTCGTCGAACCCGGCTGAGCCGGTTCGCTCCTGGAGCGGTCGGCGCTTGCTGTACACGATGATGTTCGGGTCGTCGGCCGTGTGGAAGGTGATGTTGCGCAGCCAGCGCAGTGACGGGTGCTGGTTCCGGATCTGGTTGAGGCGCGTCAGGTACCCCGCGAGCGACTGACCCTCGCGGTCGCCACCCTTCTCGTACCGGTACCACTGGCGGTCCTTGTACTGGTACTTCTCGTTGTCGATCTGCTCCTCGGCCCCTGGCCGCGCGATGTGCTCGTGCAGCTCGTAGCCGGTGTAGATCCCGTAGGTCGGCACGAGCGTTGCGGCGAGTGCGGCCCGCAGCTTCCAGGCGGCCGGGCCGCCGAACTGCATGTATGGCGTGAGGATGTCGTGGGTGGTCGGCCAGAAGGACGGACGCATGTAGGCGGCTGCCTCGCCGGCCAGCTCGGTGACGTACTCCTCGAGCTCGTCCTTGGTGTTCCGCCACGCGTAGTAGGTGTAGCTCTGCTGGAACCCGACCTTCGCGAGGGTGTGCATCATCTGCGGCTTGGTGAAGGCCTCGGACAGCCAGATGATCTCCGGGTGGTCCTTGGCCACGTCCGCGATGAGCCACTGCCAGAACTGCACCGGCTTGGTGTGCGGGTTGTCGACGCGGAACAGGGTGACCCCGTGGTCGATCCACACCTGGATCACCCGGCGCACCTCGGCATAGGCACCCGCCGGGTCGTTGTCGAAGTTCAGCGGGTAGATGTCCTGGTACTTCTTCGGCGGGTTCTCGGCGTAGGCTATGGTGCCGTCGGCGCGGGTGGTGAACCACTCGGGGTGCTCGGTGACGTAGGGGTGGTCGGGGGAGCACTGGAGGGCGATGTCGAGCGCCACCTCCAGCCCCAGCCCTCGGGCCCGCGCGACGAAGTGGTCGAAGTCGTCGAACGTGCCGAGGTCGGGGTGGATGGCGTCGTGCCCACCGTCCGGTGAGCCGATCGCATACGGGCTGCCGGGGTCGTCGGGGCCGGCGACCAGAGTGTTGTTCGGACCCTTGCGCGCGGTCGTCCCGATCGGGTGGATGGGGGTGAGGTAGACGACGTCGAACCCCATGTCGGCGATGGCCGGGAGGCGCTCGGCTGCGGTCCGCAGGGTCCCGCTGCGCCACCGTCCGGTCTTGGGGTCGATGGACGCACCCTCGGAGCGGGGGAAGATCTCGTACCAGGCGCCGAAGAGCGCCCGCTCCCGCTCCACGAGCAGGGGGTATGCGGCGCTCGCGGTGACCATCTCCCGCAGCGGGCGGGTGGTCATCTCCGAGCGGGTCGGCTCCGATGCTCCGGCGTCGAGCCGCACCTGGGGGCCGAGGGTGGTGTCCCGGAGACCGGCGATGGCGTCGCGCAGGGCTGCCTTCTGGGCATCGGTGCGCTCGACGGTCGCGAGGGCGCGCTCGAGGACCCGCGCGCCCTCTTCGAGCATGAGCTCGACGTCGATTCCGGCGCCGACCTTGATGAGGGCGTCGTGGCGCCAGGTTCCGTAGGGGTCGGACCAGCCTTCGACCCGGTAGTGCCACAGGCCGGTGCGGTCGGCGGCGACGACCGACTCCCAGAAGCTGAGCCCCTCGTTGGTGCAGTGCATCGGCAGCACCGTCTCCACGCCGTCCGGGTCGATGAGGACGACGCTGGCGTTCACGGCATCGTGGCCCTCGCGGAAGACGTTCGCCGAGACGGTGAACTCCTCGTCGACCACCGACTTCGCGGGCCGGGCACCGCAGTCGACGACAGGGCGCACGTTCATGACGGGAATGCGTCCGAGCGGCGTCTGCGGGGGCTCGGACTGCGGGACGGTGCGGGTCTCGGCCCTGGCGGCCGACGATGCCTTGGCGATCCTGGCGTCGGGGGCGGGAGTCGGTGACGTCACGCCGACAACGCTATCGAAGTATCCAGCCCTGGAAGCCACCCCGCGCGGTCAGCACATCAGAGGGATCCGAGGGCGTACCAGAACGTGACAATAGGAACGTTCTGGTACGGGGGAGCAGGGAGGCGGGATGAGTGGCAGAGGAACCAGGGGAGAGGACCAGAGGGTCAGGGAACCCGGCGAACCCGGTAGATGCGCATACTCGCCGGCGCCATGCGGACCTGGTCACCGGGTGTCGCCCAGTCTCCTGCCGCGGCATCGGGGGTCGCGGTCTCGCCGTCCCCCTCGCCGGTCGGGCGCTCCCACAGCGAGCTCCACAACAGCTCGTAGCCCTCGACCCAGGGCGCCAGGGGCAGTGTGATCTCGGACCTCGAGCCCGAGCCGTGGAAGACGAGCAGGATGCTGTCGGCGTCGATGTAGGAGCCGTCCAGGAGCATCGAGATGACGTGCTCTCTTCCCGACTCCCACTCCGCCGCTGTCAGCTCACCTCCGTGGCGGCCGAACCAGGCGACGTCCATCGTCCCGTTGTCGTCGACGGGCTCTCCCCTGAAGAAGGTCCGCCGTCGCAGCACCGGCTGCTCGTGCCGCAACCGGATGAGGTGCCGGACGGTGTCGAGCAGGTCGCGTTGCCACGGCTCGTGGTCCCAGTGGAACCACATCTGCTCGATGTCGAGGCAGTAGGGGTTGTTGTTGCCCCACTGGCTGCGGCCGAACTCGTCGCCGCCGTTGATCATGGGCACGCCCGTCGAGACGAGCAGCGTCGCCATGAGGTTGCGCATCGAGCGCCGCCTCGCCGTGAGGACCTCCTCCGTGGCCTGGGCCCACCCCTCGTGGCCGTGGTTGTGCGACCGGTTGTCGTCGGTCCCGTCCCGGTTGCCCTCACCGTTCGGCCCGTTGTGCTTGTGGTTGTACGCCGTCAGGTCCGCCACTGTGAAGCCGTCGTGGGCCGCGACGAAGTTCACCGACGCCAGCGGTCCCCGGTCACGGGCGTGGAAGAGGTCCTGGCTCCCGGCCAGCCGCGTCGCGAGGTCGCGCACGCCGTGGCCGATGTGACCGTGGCCGCTGGCGCGCATGTCGCTGAGCCAGAAGGTGCGGACGCTGTCGCGGTAGCGGTCGTTCCACTCCAGGAAGGGCGGGGGGAACTGACCGGTCCGCCAGCCTCCCGGCGCGACGTCCCACGGCTCGGCGATGAGCTTGACCCGGGACAGGACCGGATCCGCCCGCACGGCGACGAGGAAGGGATGTTCAGGGTCGAACTCACCGGTCCGGTCCCTCCCGAGGGTGACGGCGAGGTCGAAGCGGAAGCCGTCGACCTGGCACTCGGTGACCCAGTAGCGCAGGGAGTCGAGCACCATCTGCGCGACGATGGGGTTGTGCAGGTTCAGCGTGTTCCCGCACCCGGTGACATCGATCGAGTCCCCGCGGTGATCGAGCCGGTAGTACGTCCGGGCGTCCAGGCCCCGCCAGGAGTAGGTCGGTCCGCTCGTGTCGCCCTCGGCCGTGTGGTTGTAGACGACGTCGAGGATCACCTCCAGGCCGGCCTCGTGGAGAGAGCGCACCATGGCCTTGAACTCGTCGAGCACCCCCTGCGGGTCCCGGGTGGACGCATAGCCCGCGTGCGGGGCGAAGAAGCCCAGGGTGTTGTAGCCCCAGTGGTTGGTGAGCCCTCGCTGGACGAGGTGCGGCTCGTGGGTGAAGGCGTGCACCGGCAGTAGCTCGACGGCGGTCACCCCCAGGCTCAGCAGGTGGTCGATCGCCGCAGGGTGGGCGAGCCCCGCATACGTCCCGCGGAGCGGCTCGGGCACCCCCGGGTGTAGCGCCGTGAAGTTCTTCACGTGCACCTCGTAGATGACCGAGTCCGAGAGCCTCGTCTTCGGCCGGGTGGTCCCGCCCCAGTCGAACCCGTTGCCGAGCACGACGCACCGGGGCATGTGCGCCGCCGAGTCGAGCTCGGAGGGGATCTCGCTGTCTCCGCTCCAGTCGCTCTTGCGCACCCGGTGGGCGAAGGACTCGGGCCCGAGCCGCACCTCGCCCTCGATGGCGCGCGCGTAGGGGTCGAGGAGGAGCTTGCGCTCGTTGTAGCGGTGCCCGATCTCCGGCGCCCAGGGACCGTGGGCGCGCAACGCATACCGCTGGCCCGGCCGCAGGTCCTCGAAGAATCCCCACCACCAGCCGTGCGCCCGCTCCGGGATGGGTATGCGTCGCTCGCTCTCCCCGGTGAGGTCACCCGGCTCGAAGAGGCAGAGGTCCACGGCCGTCGCGTGCGCGGCGTAGACGGCGAGCTCGGAGCCACCCTCGAGGACCGTCACCCCGGGGCGTGGTGGCAGGTCGCGGGTCGGCTGGGGCGCGGGAGAGCGGAGGGACACGGTCGTCATCCTAGGAGTCCAGCCCGTCCCTGCTGACCGGTGCCCGTCCGGCGTCGCCTCCGTCTCGACGGCCCCGTTCGGGACCGCGTCGTTTCTGACCGCGTCGTCCGTGGCCACGTGTTCCGGCATGGCGTCGTCCGGCATGGCGTCGTTCGTTACGGTGGACCCATGAGTGATCCCACCGCCCTGCCGAACTTCCCGCCCCCGAGCGATGAGCATCCGCTTCGTGGCCTCGTCATCGATGCTCTCCAGGACCTCGGTCTGGAGGCCAACATCGACAAGGACGGTGACGTCTCGTTCAAGGCCAACGAGCAGACGATGTTCGTGCGCTCACTGGAGAACAGCGGCGTGCGGATCATGCGTGTGTTCGGCCAGTGGCAGATCGGGGAGCAGGTCCCGCAGGACAAGGTCATGCAGCTCTCCGTCTGCAACGACCTCAACCTCAGCATGACCATGGTCAAGACGGGACTCGGGAAGGACAACCTCGTCGTCACGTCCGAGCACCTCGTCACCTCGGACGACGCCGTCAAGGACCTCCTCGGCACGAGCATCCAGATCATCCTCGCCACGGTCCAGCAGTGGCACGAGCGGGTCACCAAGCTCGCCGAGCGCATCGCCCAGCAGCGGGCGGCGGCGCAGGAGCAGGGGGCCGCAGGCGGGGCGGGCACGCCCGGAGCACGCACGCCCGAGGCAAGCACGGACCCCGCGGCAAGCACGGACAGTGACAGCCCCGGGGACGGCGGCGGATCGGACGACAGCGGAACACGTGAGGGAGAGACGCCGTGAGTGACTTCGTGAGGATCGAGACCGGGGACGGGATCGCCACCATCCGGCTCGACCGTCCACCGATGAATGCGCTGAACGCCGAGATCCAGCGCGCTCTTCTCGCGGCCTGCGCCGAGGTGAGCGCGGACTCCTCCGTCGGAGCCGTCATCGTCTACGGCGGGGAGAAGGTCTTCGCGGCCGGCGCCGACATCAAGGAGATGGCGGGGATGTCCTACACGGACATGGCCGACCACTCCGTCCTGCTCCAGGACTTCACCCGGGCGCTCGCCCAGATCCCGAAGCCGACCGTTGCCGCCATCACCGGGTATGCGCTGGGCGGCGGCTGCGAGGTGGCGCTGGCGTGCGACTTCCGGGTCGTCGCGAAGAAGGCCCGGCTCGGGCAGCCCGAGATCCTCCTCGGCATCATCCCCGGCGCCGGCGGCACCCAGCGGCTCGCCCGTCTCGTCGGGCCGGCCAGGGCCAAGGACCTCATCTTCTCCGGACGCTTCATCACGGCCGACGAGGCACTCGCCATCGGTCTCGTCGACGAGGTCGTGGACAGCGAGGAGCCGGACGCCGTCTACCAGGCGGCACGGGCGCGTATGGCGCCCTACGTCGGTGGACCGGCCTACGCGCTGCGCGCCGCGAAGGAGGCGATCGACCGCGGTCTCGAGGTCGATCTCGAGACCGGGCTGCAGATCGAGCGGATGCTGTTCGCCTCGCTCTTCGCCACCAAGGACCAGAAGATCGGGATGGACTCCTTCATCGAGCACGGCCCCGGCAAGGCGAAGTTTTCCGGTTCCTGAGCATTGCACTCGCGAGGACGCTCTACCGGCGCCGCGCAGCGACGATAGAAGGGCCAGCGATCGCGGGGTCACCGACCGGACGTGGGCACCGTCACGTGGGCAGTATCACGTGCTCACGGCATGGGCGTGCGGGCCGACGCCTGCGAGGATGGACCAGATTGCCGCCGCCCGCGACCACGAGCTGCGGGCCGCGGCTCTGCCCCTACAACACGACAAGGAAGGACGCCGAATGAACATCGTCGTCTGCGTCAAGTACGTTCCGGACGCACAGTCCGAGCGGGGGTTCGCCTCCGACAACACGACCGACCGCGTGAACGTCGACGGCCTGCTGAGTGAGCTCGACGAGTACGCCGTCGAGGAGGCCCTCAAGATCGTCGAGGCCGGCGAGGGTGAGGTCACCGTCGTGACCGTCGGCCCGGACCAGGCCGCCGACGCCGTGAAGAAGGCCCTGCAGATGGGCGCCGACAAGGGCGTGCACGTCAGCGACGAGGCGATCAGCGGATCCGACGCACCGGCGACCTCGCTGCTCCTCGCCGAGGCGATCAAGAAGCTCGGTGACGTCGACCTCGTCCTCACCGGTATGGCCTCGACCGACGGCACGATGAGCGTCGTCCCCGCCATGCTCGCGGAGCGCCTCGGCCTGCCGCAGGTGACGTTCGCCTCCGAGCTCACCGTCGACGGCGGGTCCGTAACCATCCGCCGGGACGGCGACGCGGCCTCCCAGACCATCACGGCCTCGCTGCCCGCGCTCGTGTCGGTCACCGACCAGATCAACGAGCCGCGCTACCCGTCCTTCAAGGGCATCATGGCGGCCAAGAAGAAGCCGGTCGAGACCTGGGGTCTCGCCGACCTCGGCGTCGACGCCTCCCAGGTCGGCCTCGCCGCAGCCTGGACCACGGTCGACGCGATCACGAAGCGTCCGCCGCGGGAGCAGGGCACGATCATCACCGATGAGGGCGACGGCGGCACCAAGCTCGCCGAGTTCCTCGCCTCGCGCAAGTTCATCTGACGGCCGAGACTTTTGAAGAAGGAAGTGAAGTAAGACATGGCAGAAGTTCTCGTTCTCGTCGACCACGCGAACGGCGAGGTCCGCAAGACCACCGCCGAGCTCCTCACCATCGCCCGCCGCTTCGGTGAGCCGTCCGCCGTCTTCATCGGCGACGGCCTCGACGCGGCCCGCGAGACCCTGGCCAAGTACGGCGCCGAGAAGGTCTACGCCTTCTCCGGTGACGACATCACCGGTCACCTCGTCGCCCCGCAGGCCGAGGTCCTCGCCGCCATCGTGCAGCAGGTCTCGCCGGCGGCGGTCCTCATCCCCTCGAACGCCGAGGGCAAGGAGATCGCAGCCCGGCTCGCCATCAAGACCGAGTCCGGTGTCATCACCGACGCCGTCGACGTCGAGGCAGGCCCGGACGGCGAGGTCGTCACGACCCAGTCCGTCTTCGCCGGCTCCTACACGGTCAAGGCACGGGTCACCAAGGGCACCCCGATCGTTGCGGTGAAGCCGAACTCCGCCGCTCCGGAGGAGGCCCCCGGCGCCGCCGCCGACGCGAGTGTCGAGGTCACCATCTCCGACGCCGCCAAGGCCGCGAAGATCGTCGAGTCCAAGGAGAAGCAGGCGTCTGGCCGTCCCGAGCTCACCGAGGCCGCGATCGTGGTCTCGGGTGGTCGAGGCACCGGCGGTGACTTCTCCAAGGTGGAGGAGTTCGCGGACTCCCTCGGTGCGGCCGTGGGTGCGTCCCGCGCCGCCGTCGACGCCGGTTGGTACCCGCACTCGAGCCAGGTCGGCCAGACCGGCAAGCAGGTCTCCCCGCAGCTGTATGTCGCGTGCGGGATCTCCGGCGCCATCCAGCACCGGGCGGGCATGCAGACCTCGAAGACCATCGTCGCCATCAACAAGGACGAAGAGGCGCCGATCTTCGAGCTCGTCGACTTCGGTGTCGTCGGTGACCTGTTCGCCGTCCTGCCGCAGGCGACCGAGGCTGTGAAGGCCGCCAAGGGCTGAGTCCGCAGGACGCCCTGACACCAGGGCTCTCCTGACGACGAGGGGTCGATCCGTGACGGATCGGCCCCTCGCGCTATGTCATGGGGCGGCGTCTGCCCGTAGCGGCCGGCGTGGCGTCCGGGGGGCGTCTGCTCCCTATCGGTCGGCGACGAACGCGAGGCGGTGGGCAGCATGCGGACCGGCGGTGCCGGATCTGGCAAGCGCTCGCTAGGGTCATCCCGTGCCCACCACCTCCACCCCGGCAGACCGCACGCACGCTGCCCGGCGTTCCACGAGCACCGACGTCGCGCTCATCTCGTGCTTCGCCGCGCTCATCGCCGTCCTGGGGATCGTGCCGCCGATCGCGGTGGGTCTGCCGGTTCCGATCACTCTGCAGACGATGGGCGTCATGCTGGCCGGACTGGTCCTCGGTGCGCGCCGGGGAGCCCTCTCCGTCCTCGTCCTGCTCGCGCTCGTGGCCGTGGGACTGCCCCTGCTATCCGGTGGTCGTGGCGGCCTGGGGGTCTTCGCCGGGCCGTCGGCCGGCTACCTGGTCGGGTTCGTCCTCGGCGCATACGTCACCGGGTGGGTCAGTGAGCGCCTCGAGGGCAGGATCCCGCCGCTCGCCGGCTATCTGACGGCTGCGGTGGTAGGCGGCATCGGAGCGGTCTACCTCATCGGGATCCCGGTGCTGGTCTGGCGCACCGGAGCCGATCCGCTCGCCTCCCTGGTCTTCCTTCCCGGCGACCTCGTCAAGGCCTCTCTCGCGGCGGTCGTGGCGGTCGGCGTCAGACGCGCGCTCCCGGACCGGTGAGCTGGCAGCAGGCTCTGCGCGCCGCCGGGTACTGGGACGGCGGTGACGTGCTGCGCGTCCCCACCTCGGGCACCAGCGGCGGCGCGCCTCGCACCGTCCTGCGGACGCTGCGGTCCTGGACCGACTCGTTCGAGCCGTTCGCCGACGCGACCGGGATCGACCCTGGCGATGTGGTGCTGGCGGCCGGACCGTCCACGTCGTTGTTCGTCTACGCTCGCGCCCAGGCGGCAGCGCTCGGTGCCCGGGTCATCGACGAGCCCCGGTGGCGTCCCGAGTACGTCCGCGGGGCCACCGTGGCGCACCTGACCCCCACGATGCTCGGCGACGTGCTCCAGGTGGAGGACCTCGACCTGCGGGTCGCCATCGTCGCAGGCGCAGCCCTGGCGCCCACCCTGCACGAGGAGGCCCTCCGGCGTGGTGTCGACGTGGTGGAGTACTACGGGGCGAGCGAGCTGAGCCTCGTCGCCATTGGGCGAGGGGAGCTGCGTCCGTTCTCCTCGGTAGAGGTGGAGTCGCGAGACGGTGTGCTGTGGGCCCGGAGCCCGTGGACGGCGCTCGGCTACGCCGACGGGGCGGACGGGCCGCTGCGCCGCGCGGGCGACTGGTGCACGGTGGGGGACACCGGCGAGGTGACCGATGGTGTGGTCCGCGTGTATGGCCGAGGCGATGTCGTCTCCACCGGAGGGGCGACGGTTCGGGTCGGTGAGGTGTCCACCGCCCTGCGTGCGGCGCCGGGTGTCGTGGACTGCGTAGTCCTCGGGCTCCCTCACCCGCGACTGGGGGAGGTCGTCGCCGTCGTCGTCGTCGGCGGGGACCGGCGCGCCGTCCTCGACCATTGCCGCTCGATGCTGGAGAAGGTGCAGCGGCCGGTGCGCTGGTACACCGCTGACCGACTGCCAGTGGCGGCGACCGGCAAGCTCGGGGCCGCCGAGCTCGAGCGGGCGATCGACTCCGGGACGGTACGGCGGTGGACGTGACCACCAGGTTGCACGATCCGCGCACGCCGGTCATCGTCGCGGCGAGGCGCACGCCTATCGGCAGTGCCGGGCACGCCCTCAAGGACGTCACCGCGGAAGTCCTTGCCGGAGAGGTGATCTCGACAGTCGTCGGTGACCTTCCCGGTGGGACCACGGTGGACGAGGTCGTCCTCGGCAACTGTCTGGGGCCGGGCGGCAACCTCGCGCGGGTGGCCGCGCTCCGCGCCGGCCTGGCGGTGGAGATCCCGGCGCGCACCATCGACGTGCAGTGCGGGAGCGGCCTCGCGGCCATCGTGGCGGCGGCTGACGCAGTGCGTGCGGGCCGGTGCGGGATCGCACTGGCTGGAGGGGTGGAGAGCGCCTCGACGGCTCCCACCCGCACCTGGCCCGACGGCCGGACGTATGCGCGGGCACCCTTCGCCCCGGAGGGTCACCCCGATCCGGACATGGGGGAGGCCGCGGACGAGCTGGCCCGCAGGAGCGGCATCACCCGGGAGAGAGCGGACGCCTACGCGGCCCGCTCGCACGCGCGGGCCTGGGCTGCCCAGGAGGAGGGGCGCTTCGAGCCGGAGCTGGTTCCGGTCGCAGGCCTGACCAGGGACGAGCGGGTCCGCGACGGGATGACCGTCGAGCGGCTGTCACGGTTGCGGGCGACCTTCGGTGCGGACGGCACGGTGACGGCCGGCAACGCGACCGGCATCAACGACGGGGCAGCGATCGTGGCTGTCGTCAGCGAGGAGGTGCGCGCGTCGCTCGGACTGCCGGGTCTGGCGATCACGGCAACGTCCCAGCGAGGGTGCGACCCCGCGCTCCCCGGCCTGGGCCCCGTGCCGGCGGTACAGGCCCTCGGTTCCCTGCCGGTGGGTGTCCGGGGAGTCGACTGGTCCGCCGTGGACCGGGTCGAGATCAACGAGGCCTTCGCTGCGCAGGTCCTCGCCTGCTGCGATGTGCTCGCGCTGGACGAGCACCGCGTGTGCCCGGACGGTGGGGCCCTCGCGCTCGGGCACCCGTGGGGCGCCTCCGGTGCGGTGCTGGTGGTGCGTCTGTTCAGCGCACTGGTCCGTGCGGATGGAGGGCACACGGGAGTCGCGGCGATCGCCGTCGGCGGTGGGCAGGGGATTGCCATGTCGGTGGAGCGGGTCGGATGACGGGTTCCACGGACGACGCGACGCCGGGGGGAGTCCCACCGGAGCCGGTCATCGATCTGCTGGACGTGACGGTCGTGCTGGGCGACCGTCGGGTCGTCGACCGCGTCTCCCTGCATGTCACGGAGCACCGGCTCGGGGTCATCGGCGCGAACGGCTCAGGGAAGTCGACCCTCGCCCGCGTCATCGCGGGGCTGGTGACCGCGACCTCCGGACGGGTGCGGGTCGCCGGACTCGACCCGGCGCACGACGGTCGGGCGGCTCGTGAGCGGATCGGGTTCTGCTTCGCCGACCCGGACGCCCAGATCATCATGCCGACCGTGCGTGAGGACGTGGAGTTCTCCCTGCGTCGGTCCGGCCTCGACAAGGCCGCCCGCGCCGCCCGCGTCGCGCAGGAGCTGGAGCGCTTCGGCCTGAGCCACCTGGCCGATGCGGCAGCCCACCGCCTCTCCAGCGGCGAGAAGCAGCTCCTCGCCCTCGCTTCCACCCTGGTGCGAGAGCCGGCGCTCGTGATCTGCGACGAGCCGACAACGCTGTTGGACCTGCGCAACGCCACGGAGATGGCCGAGGTGCTGTACGGCCTGCCCGAGCAGCTCGTCATCGTCTCCCACGACCTGGCGCTCCTCGAGCGCTGCGAGCGCGTCATCCGACTCGATGACGGCCTCCTCACCGACGACGGCGCGCCGGGCGAGGTCATCGACCGCTACCGCCACGACATGTCGAGGCTGCGATGACCGGCGGCACCCCGCACACCGTCGGAGCGATGCCGGTGGGTGTCCGGCTGGCCCTCATGCTCGTCGCAGAGGTCCTCCTCGTCCTCCTCGTCCGGTCCCTCCCCGCAGCCGCGGTGGCGACAGGGATGGTGAGCGCCGCATACCTCGTCGCCGGGGTGCGACCTGCTCAGGCGTGGCGGACGCTCCGGGTGGTCCTCCTCTTCGCGGTCGTGGTCGCCGGGCTCCAGGCGATCGTCCTGCCTGTGGAGCGTGCCCTGCTCATCGGCATCGTCATGGTGCTCGCGGTCGCCATCGCCGCGCTCGTCACGCTGACGACGTCGACGACCGACCTACTCGACGCCCTCGAGCGCGGGCTGGGTCCGCTCCGGCCTGTGGGGGTGGACCCGGAACGGGTGGCCCTCACCCTCGCGCTGACCATGCGGACCGTCCCCGTCATCGGTGGCTTCGGGAGGCGCCTGCGGGAGGCGGGACGCGCGCGGGGCGCTCGCGTCGGGGCGATCACGTACGCGATCGGTCTGGTCGTCCTCACGCTCCAGCACGCAGAGCGCGTCGGTGACGCGCTGCGTGCCCGCGGCGTCGACGACTGACCCGGCGCGGAGGCGGGCTCCGCCGGTCACCGGCAGGTCAGGCGTGTGCTTCCTGCTGGGGAGATCCCGTCCGCCCACCCGGGAGGCGAGGGCCGGCACCGGCCCTCGCCTCCCTCGTCAGTGGTCGATGCCCTCGGCGAGCAGCCTGGAGCGAAGCTCGCGGCGGGCCGCCTGCTCGTCCGGGTCGGGCACGGGGACAGCGGCGAGGAGCCGCTTGGTGTAGGCCTCCTTGGGGGAGCGCAGGATGGTGTCGCGGTCGCCCTGCTCGACGATGTGGCCGTCCTTCATCACGCAGATGCGGTCCGCGAGAGCGTCGACGACCGCCAGGTCGTGGGTGACGAAGAGGCAGGCGAAGCCCATCTCCTCCTGGAGCTCGCGGAAGAGCTCGAGCACGCGGGCCTGGACCGAGACGTCGAGGGCCGAGGTCGGCTCGTCGGCCACGAGGAGGGAGGGACGCAGCGCAAGGGAACGGGCGATGCCGACGCGCTGCTTCTGGCCGCCCGAGAGCTCGTGGGGATAGCGGTTGCGGTAGCTGCGGGGGAGCTGCACCTGGTCGAGGAGGCCCTCGATCCGCTTCTGCAGCTCCTTGCCCTTGGCGACACCGGCCAGGAAGAGCGGCTCACCGATGGACTCACCGATGGGCAGCCGCGGGTTCAGCGAGGAGGACGGGTCCTGGAAGACCATCCCGACGTCCTTGCGCACCTTGTTCAGCGTCGTGCGGGAGGCTCCCCGCAGCTCGATGCCGTCCACCGTGAGCGAGCCCTCGGCGACCGGCAGCAGACCGGTGGCCGCGCGGCCGATGGTGGTCTTGCCCGAGCCGGACTCGCCGACGAGGCCGACGATCTCGCCCTTGCGGATGAGCAGGTTGGCGCCCTCGACTGCCCGGAAGGCCGGCTGGCGGCCCTGCTTCGGGTACTCGATCGCCACGTCCTTCAGCTCGAGGACGACAGGGGCGTCGGTGGCGATCGTCGAGGTCTCCCTCGCGACCAACCCGACGACGTGATCGTCACCAGGGACCAGTGCCTCTGCAGCCAGGCTGTCCGACTCGGCCAGGACCTCCTCGACCTGCTCGTCGAGGACGACCTCGCCGCCCTCCCGCTGGCCGAGGTGGGGAACCGCCTCGAGCAGCTCGATGGTGTAGGGGTGCTGGGGCGCGTGGAAGATCTCGCGGGCCGTGCCCTGCTCGACGATCCTGCCGCGCCGCATGACCGCGATCCGGTCGGAGAGGTCGGCGACGACGCCCATGTCGTGGGTGATGAGGATGACGGCGCTGTCGAGCTTGTCCTTGAGGTTGCGCATGAGCTCGAGGATCTCGGCCTGGACCGTGACGTCGAGGGCCGTGGTCGGCTCGTCCGCGATGAGGAGCTTGGGGTCACACGACAGCGACTGGGCGATCATGGCACGCTGGCGCTGACCGCCGGAGAGCTGGTGAGGGAAGGAGTCGAACGCCTTCTGGGGGTCGGGAAGCTCGACGAGCTCGAGCATCCGCTTGGCCTCGATGGCCGCCTTGCTCGGGGAGATCGGCTTGTGGAGTCGCAGCGTCTCGACGATCTGCTCGCCCACGGTGTACACCGGGTTGAGAGCCGTCATCGGCTCCTGGAAGATCACGGCGACCTCCGAGCCGCGGACCGAGCGCAGCGCGCTCGAACGCAGTCCGAGGAGCTCGCGGCCAGCGAGCTTGACGCTCCCGCGCACCCGGGCGTTGCTCGGGAGGAGGCCGAGGAGCGCCATCGAGCTCGCGCTCTTGCCGGAACCCGACTCACCCACGATGGCCAGCACCTCGCCGGCGTCGACGTGGTAGTTGAGGTCGATCGCGGCGGGCACCCACTCCTTGTTCACCCCGAAGTCGACCGACAGGTTGGTGACCTCGAGGACCCGTTGGCCCCGCTTGAGGTTGTCCTCGATGTCCACCCCGTCGACGTGCGCCTCGGGTGCGGACTCGAGATCGCGCCACTTGCTCAGCAGTCCCTTGATCATTGACGTCGCTCCTTGCGGGTGGTGCTCAGGTCCGGCTCGGTGCGCCGGGTGGTTTCGTACGGGGTGCAGGTTCGGCTTGGTCGTTTGCGAGGATGGGGCCCATGGCGAGTCGGTGGTTCCCCCAGGGTGAGGTCCGAGCACGCAATCGCACCGGCTGGCTGTTCGTCGTGCTCATCGCCGTGGTGGCGGTCCCGACCGCGGTCGCGTCCATCGCTCAGGCTTCTGCACTGGCGCCCGCCGTGGCGGTCTCCGCCCTCACCGCGCTGGTCATCGCCTACATCTACTTCGTCAGTCCGCAGGTGGTGGCGACCGAGGAGGAGATCCTGGTCGTCAATCCGTGGCGTCGCCACGTCGTGCCGTGGGGCGCTGTCATCGACGTCGACACCCGGTTCAACCTCACCCTCGTCACCCCGCAGAAGCGGGTGCCGGCCCTGGGCGCGCCGAGTCCAGGAGGATTCGCGGCGATGCGGAGCAAGGCAGAGCGCGATGCCGCCACCCGGCGCGTCGAGAAGCAGCGGGGTGGTCAGATCCGCCCGGGGGACCTGCCGGCCACCCAGTCGGGTGCGATCGCATCGGTGATCCGAGGACACCTGCGCGACCTCGCCGAAGCGGGCAGCCTCCGCGTCGGGGAGCAGGTGCGGACCGATCCCCGCGTCGGGTCCTTGGCGGTGACCGGTGGCCTGCTGACCCTGACCGCCGTCCTCTGGCTCGTGGTCGCCTAGCCGGTCTCCTCGCAGGACCCACTCCCACTGCCGCACAGGTGTCTGCGGGAGAGGAGCGGACGAGCGGCGCCGGAGGGAGGCGACCGGAGTGGAGCTGGGCTGCATCAGACCGGCTTCTGCGGCCCCGGCGCGGTGCCCTCATCGTCAGCGCCCGACCGGGCGATGTCCCGAGGCAGATCCTTCTGGTGCGCCCCGGCGTCCACGACCGAGTAGCCGTCGGTCTCGTCGAGCATGTGTCCTGAGGCCTCGGTCGCCTTCTTCGGGTTGAACTTCTTCTGTCGCGGGTCGAAGGCGTCCCGCAGGCCGTCACCGATGAAGTTGATCGACAGGCAGATGAGGATGATGAACAGGCCTGGGAACCAGAACAGCCAGGGCCGGGTGGTGAAGGCCTGCTGGTTGGCGGAGATGAGTCTCCCGAGCGACCAGTCGGGTGCCTGCACGCCGAGATTGAGGTAGCTGAGGGCGGTCTCGAGCAGCACGGCAGCGGCGAGCAGCAGGGTCAGGTTGACCGTGATGACCCCGACGCTGTTGGGGAGGATGTGCTTGAAGATGATGCGGCGGTCACGTGCCCCGGCCAGCCGCGCGGCGTCGACGAACTCGCGCTCGCGCAGTGAGAGGATCTCGGCCCGCACGAGTCGGGCGAGGGCCGTCCAGGCGAACAGACCGATGAGCACGCCGAGCGCCACGACCCGCCAGATGCCCGGGCCGACGTAGGTCATAGCCGTACGGCCGAGGACCGCGGCCAGGACGAGGAGCGGGATGATGATGATGACGTCGGTGACCCGCATGAGGAAGGCCTCGAGCATGCCTCGGTAGTACCCCGAGACGGCGCCGATGACGGTGCCGATGATGCCGGTGAGGATGCCGATGATCGTCATGACGAGCAGGGTCATCTGCGTTCCGCGCATGGTCATGGCGAACAGATCGCGGCCCAGGTTGTCCTGCCCGAAGGGGTGCTCGCCGAGCCCGGTGAAGCGCAGGGTCGGGCGGCCACCGTCGACGAGGGGCGGTTGCTCGATGAAGCCCCACTTCCACCAGCCGGGGATCGGGCCGAAGCCGATCGAGGTGATCGCGAGGAGGACGACGAACAGCAGAACCACCACGGCGATGACAGCCGCGGTGTTGTGCATGAAGCGCTTACGGACGAGCTGACCCTGGGACAGGCCCTCGGTCTCTCGCGCCAGGCCGTCGATGCCTTCCTCTGCCACCTTGGCGACGGCGTCGTCGTGCTGGGTGTGGCCCTCGGGAGGGGGAGTCTGAGTGGTCATGCCTTCACCCGCACTCTCGGGTCGAGGACGGAGTAGAGCAGGTCAGCGATGAGATTGAACACCATGGCGAGAATTCCGGTGATGAGGAAGAAGCCCATGAGGGGGTTGAGGTCGACGACATTGAGCGCCTGGATGAACAGCTGGCCCATACCGGTGAACGCGAAGACGTTCTCGGTGATGACTGCACCACCGATGAGTCCGCCGATGTCGAAGGCGATGAGGGTCGCGAGCGGGATGAGCGCGTTCCGGAACGCGTGCTTCATGACGACCGCACGCTCACTGACACCCTTGGCCCGGGCCGTGCGGATGTAGTCCTGGTTCATGATCTCGAGCATCGAGGCGCGCGAGTAGCGGCTGTAGCCCGCAAGGGCCACGAGCATGAGGGCCGCCGTCGGGAGGATGAGGTGGGTCAGGGTGTCGATGCCGGTGAGCCAGAAGCCCTCGTTGAACCCAGGCGTCGAGGAGCCCACCGTCGCGATCGGCCGGCCCCGGATGCGGCCGTGGGAGACGTACGCGGGCCAGGACTGGAAGTAGCGGTCGAGGAGCACGAGGCCACCGGCCCAGAGGGCGGTCAGACCTCCGACCCGCATGCCCTGACCCCGGTCGTAGCCGCCGAAGGCGTAGCCGATCCCGAGGCCGACGACCAGGGTCACCAGGCCGAGGGCGAACATCTTCGGCCACGTCATCGAGTCGTCGAGGAAGCCCTGGATCGGGAAGTAGACGATCACGGCGACGAGCACCGAGGTCAGTCCCGAGTACAGCGCCCGCTTGTTGCGAAACCCGGAGATGAGGAAGGTGAAGACCACCGCACCCAGGAGGCCGAGGACGAGGATGCCGGGGATGCCGAGGAACGGCGCCTTCAGCCATCCTGTGGCATCCACCCCCACCATGAGCAGCATGACGGCGAGGGCTGCGCCACCGGAGATGAGCGCCTTGGTCCTGGTCGCGCCGTACGCGGCGCTGTAGAACGCGAGGGCGGTGACGATGCCGACGAAGACGATCGTGAAGGGGGAGAAGCCGGCGTCGCGGAGGAAGTCGTTGAAGCGGATGGCCCCGAACTCCTTGAGGAGGACGGCGACCCAGAACACCGGAAGGCTGAAGAACAGGAAGGCCATGAAGGTGATGCCGTAGTCGAGCCCGCTGTACTGGCGCAGCGCCGAGACGATGCCCAGCGTGATCCCGATGATGATCGCGAGAATCGTGGCACCGGTGACAAGGAGGATCGTCTGGGCCATCGCCCGCGCGAGCAGATCGGTGACCTGGAAGCCCTGCAGGTTGGTCCCGAGGTCGCACTGGGCGATGAACGGCGCGGCGCAACCAAGGGCTCCGCGGATCCACAGGAAGTACCGCAGGAAGGGCGAGACGTCGAGGTTGAGGCGCTCGGTGCGCTGCGCCATGAGCGCCTCGCGGTTGGGGTCGCGACTCTGTCGCAGGTCCTCGAGGGGGTCTCCGGCAAAGGCCGACAGGACGTAGACCAGGTAGGAGGAGGCGAAGAGGATGACGACCGCCATGAGGAGCCGTCGGATCACGTATCCGAGCATCTGTTCCTACTTCTTCATCATCGAATGAGCTGACGGTGGATCGCACCGCGAATCAGCATGGGACGCCGGTGTCCGGTCGGCCCAAGTGTTTCTGGAGCATAGCCGCATGCGGGCCCAGTCCAGGGTGAACCGGATCGGTCAGAGCCGACCGAATGAGCGTTCAGGGGTTGCCTGATGGCGTGGCGTGGGGGCGCGGGTGAATGGCAGGAGCCACGGTGCCGCACTGGCCGTGGACTGCTGAGCGGCTGTGAGGACTGCATTGCTGCTGAGTACTGCATTGCTGTGAGGACTGCACCACTGTCAGGACTGGGCGCCTAGGGGTGAGCCGGCCGGGGGTGAGGTGTCCCGGACACAGCGGTGGGCGCGCCACCCTTGAAGGTGACGCGCCCACCAGGTGTAGAGATCAGGTCAGGTCACTCGTTGACCGACCACTCCCAGAAGTTCCACCAGACACCGGTCTGGTTCGGCATGTACTCCACCCCGCCGATGTTGTCGGCGTGGACGATCATGCCCGGGCTCTGGAAGAGCGGCAGACCATACGCGTCCGCGAAGAGGTGGGTGTCGATCTGGCGCTTGATGGCCTCGGCCTCGTCGGAGTCCGTGGTGACCATCAGCTGGGTCGCCAGAGCGTCGACCTCGTCGTTGGAGTAGGCGTTGTAGTTGCCGCCACCGTTGGTCGAGAAGATCTGCGGGACGCCGGCGCTGCCGACACCACTGCTGATCCAGCCGAAGATGGAGGCGTCGTAGGTACCCGTGCCGAGCTCGGAGCCCCACTCAGCGGAGCCGCCGTCCTCGATCTGGAAACCGGCCTGGGTGGCCGAGTCACGGATCAGGGAGAAGGTGTCGACGCGGATCGGGTTGTTGATGTTGTAGAGGATCCTCACGGTCGGGGTCGCACCGGCGAGGAGCTCCTTGGCGCCCTCGATGTCGACCTCGGCGTAGGCGTCCGAGCCGTTCTCTGCCACAGCGGCGGTGTAGAGGTCACCCTCGCTCGGCAGGTAGATCTGGCTGTTGAGGACCTCGGCGTTCTCGTTGAGCGGCTTCTGGAGACGGTCGATGATGACGTCGCGCGGGACGGTCTTCAGGAAGGCCTCACGCACGTTGGCGTCGGCGAACACCTCGGAGTCGAAGGACAGGTCGAGGTGGTCGTAGGAGAGCTGCGAGCCCTGCAGGACGGTGAAGCCGTCCATGCCCGTGACCTCCTGGACCGAGTCAACGGTCGGCTGCGGCGCGATGATGTCGACCTCACCGTTGCGCAGCGAGGAGATCGCGGCGGCGGCGTCGCCGATGAAGCGGACGGTGATCTCGTCCACGTTCGGGACCAGGTCGCCGGCGTAGTTCTCGTTGCGAATCAGGGTGATGGACTGGTCGGCCACCATCTCGGAGACGATCATCGGACCGTTGGAGAGGTAGATGCCCTCGTTGCTCGGCAGCTCCTTGGTGACGAAGCCGGTGTTCCAGAACTCGGCGACGGCCTTGAGCTCGTCACCGGGCTGGCCCTCGGTGCCGCCCTCGATGAGCTCGATGAGCTGGGCCTCGTCGATGCCGGCGGCCTCAGCGACCACGTGGGCAGGCATGGCGCCGGCCATGGAGAAGGCGATCTCCCAGTCGACGTAGGGCTCGGTGTAGGTGACCGTCATGGTCCGGTCACCCTCGAACTCCGGCATCCCGGTCAGGCCGAGACCCTCGGTGGAGCCGGCGTACTCGAAGAGGACCTCGTCGCCGTCGAAGTAGCCGGACTGGACCGCCCAGCTGAGGATCATGTCGCCCTTGTCGACGGCGTTGCCGTCGGACCACACGACGTCGTCGTTGATGGTGTACTTCACCTGCAGCGGGTCCTCGGAGAGCACCTCGTAGGTGCCGAAGGACTCATCCGGGACGATGTTCAGCTCGTTGTCCAGGTAGATGAAGTCGGCGCGCATCGTGCCCAGGATCTTGCTGTTGATGTCCAGGTTGTTGGCACCGACCGAGGGGTTGAACGACGTGAACGCGTTCGTCTCTGCGACGCGGACCGTGCCACCGCTGGCTGCCTGCTCGTCTGTGCCCGTGGTGGTGTCCGTGCCCGTGTCTGCGGGCGTATCCGTGTCCTGGCTGGCGCACGCCGTGAGCGCGAGGGCTCCGGCGGCGACGATGCCCAGGATGCGAGTACGTCGTCTCGTCATCGTGTGACTCCTTAGTAGGAAATAGCTGCCTCATCAGGATCCGAGGCGCGTTTTGGCCGTGCGGGACCGCACAGCCGGGTGTTCGTAAACGGTAGGCAATAAGGGTCCGCACCAGAAACTCGGGCGCCGTTTCGTTACAGTCTCGATATCAACTCGTGAGAAGACTCGCGATTTCGGGCCCTCGGTTGCAGGATTTGCGCACCGAGCCCTTAGAATGCCCCACCACACTCTCAGGCTTCCCGGGCCGCTGCCCGAGCCCAAGGGTGGTGTCGTCGCAGGTCCGTACCATGGATGGATGCCTGAGACGTCCGTCCGGACCTACCTCGACCACGCAGCCACCACCCCCATGGTGCCCGCTGCGGTCGAGGCCTGGCTTGCTGCCACGGCGCAGGTGGGGAACCCGTCCTCGCTGCACGCGTCGGGCCGGCGCGCCCGTGCCCTGCTCGAGGAGTCCCGCGAGCGGGTGGCCGCTGTCCTCGACGCCCACCCCAGCGAGGTGGTCTTCACCTCCGGTGGCACCGAGGCGGACAACCTCGCCATCACAGGGACGTATGCGGCGCGCACCGCTGCGCACCCGCGCGCCCGGGCGGTGGTGACGAGCTCGATCGAGCACCACGCCGTCCTGGAGGCCGTCGAGGCCCTCGAGCCACGCGGGGCGGTGGTGCGCCTTGTCGCCCCGGACGGGCACGGAGAGGTCACGGTGGACTCGGTGGCGTCCGCGATCGAGGAGATCGAGGCAGGTGGTGCCGCGCCGGCCCTCGTCACCGTGATGTGGGCCAACAACGAGATCGGCACGATCCAGCCGGTCCAGCAGGTCGCTGCACTCGCCCGTGAGCGGGGGATCCCGGTGCACTCGGACGCCGTGCAGGCAGTGGGGCCCTGCGGGCTCTCGTTCCGGCAGAGCGGTCTCGACCTGCTGTCCCTCAGCGGGCACAAGCTCGGTGGGCCGATGGGGATCGGTGCGCTGCTCGTGTCGAGGGACGCGCGCATCGACCCCATCGTGCACGGAGGCGGGCACGAGCGTGGCCTCCGCAGTGGCACCGTGCCCGTCGCCCTCGTCGCGGCACTCGCCGCAGCGCTCGAGGACGTCGGTGCACGTCGGGCACACGAGACCGAGCGCCTCATCGCCCTGCGGGACCGGCTCATCGGCGGTGCGCTCGACCTGGACCTCGGGATCGTGGTCGGGGGGGCATGGACCGCAGGCTCGGCGCGCGACCGCCTCCCCGGCAACGCGCACCTCATCGTGCCCGGCTGCGAGCCCGACTCACTGATGTTCCTCCTCGACGCCGCCGGGATCGAGGCCTCGACCGGGTCGGCGTGCCAGGCCGGGGTGCCCGGACGCAGCCATGTCCTCGACGCCCTCGGCGTCGACTCGACCCAGCCGGTCGGCGTCGTCCGGCTCACGCTGGGTCACTCGAGCACGGCCGCCGATGTCGACCGGGCAGTGGACGCCTTGGCGACCTGCGTGCCCCAGGCGCGCACCGCATACACCGTGAGCGCGTGAGGTGACCTCATGAGAGTCGTCGCCGCGATGTCCGGGGGAGTGGACTCCGCCGTCGCTGCAGCGCGGATGCTCGACGCGGGCCACGAGGTGGTCGGCGTGCATCTGGCGCTGAGCCAGAACGCAGCGCGCCTGCGGGAGTCGGCGCGAGGGTGCTGCACGATCGAGGACGCGGGCGATGCGCGCCGGGTGGCCGACCGGCTCGGCATCCCGTTCTATGTGTGGGACATGGCCGCGCGGTTCGGGCGGGACGTCATGGACGACTTCGCGGCGGAGTACGCGGCAGGACGCACGCCCAACCCCTGTCTGCGCTGCAACGAGCGCATCAAGTTCTCGGCGCTCCTCGACAAGGCGGTCGCCCTCGGCTTCGACGCGGTCGCGACGGGGCACTACGCGCGGATCGTCGAGGGCCATCAGGGCCGCGAGCTGCACCGCGCGGTCGACCTGGCCAAGGACCAGTCCTACGTCCTCGGGGTGCTCACCACTGATCAGCTCGCGCGGGCGTTCTTCCCGCTCGGTGACACGACGAAGCCGCAGATCCGGCTGGAGGCGGCCGAGCGTGGCTTCTCGATCGCGAAGAAGCCGGACTCGCACGACATCTGCTTCATCCCCGACGGTGACACCCGCGGGTTCCTCACCAGGCACCTCGGGGAGCAGCCCGGCGAGCTCGTCGACGCCGTGACCGGAGCCGTCGTCGGTGAGCACTCCGGTTCCTACGGCTTCACCGTCGGTCAGCGGCGAGGGCTGGGCCTGGACCGCTCCGGTCTCGACGGCAGCCCGCGCTACGTCGTCGGCGTCGATGGCCCGCGCAACCGGGTGCTCATCGGCACCGCGGACCTGCTCGGCGTCGATGTCATCGTCGGCGACCACGTCCGGTGGTGCGGTCCGCCGCCGGAGGGGGCTGCCGCGGTCGGTGCCCAGATCCGCGCCCATGGGGAGGAGGTGCCGGCCACCGCATACGTCGAGGGGGGTGAGCTGCACGTGCGCCTCGCCGAACGCATGAGGGGAGTCGCACCTGGCCAGTCGGTCGTGCTCTACGAGGGCACGAGGGTGGTCGGCTCCGCGACCATCGCGCGCACCGCCACAGCACGATCACAGGACTAGTTGACGTATCAATTATCAGTGTGGGACCGTGGACGCACCGATCCGAGAGGAGTGCGCCATGCCGGCCGTCACCGTCCCCGACATCACCGTCCTGCCCCGGGTGACCGCAGCGCCCGATCTGCGCTCCCGGCCCGTGCGGGCCATCACGACCGCGCCGTCCGGCTACGAGGGGGAGGGGTTCCCGGTCCGCAGAGCCTTCGCGGGCGTCGACCTGGCCCTCCTCGACCCGTTCATCCACATGGACCAGATGGGCGAGGTCGAGTACGCGCCCGGTGAGCCCAAGGGCACGCCGTGGCACCCGCACCGGGGCTTCGAGACCGTCACGTACATCATCGACGGCACCTTCTTGCACCGGGACTCGCACGGCGGCGGCGGTGAGATCACGAACGGCGACACCCAGTGGATGACCGCCGGCTCGGGACTGCTGCACATCGAGACCCCTCCGGAGGAGCTCGTCGTGAGCGGTGGCCTCTTCCACGGCCTGCAGCTGTGGGTCAACCTGCCGAGCCGCATGAAGATGACGGCTCCGCGGTACCAGGACATCCGCGGCGGCGAGGTCGCCCTGCTGTCCTCCGCCGACGGCGCTGCGCTGCTGCGCGTCATCGCCGGGGAGCTCGACGGGCACCAGGGACCGGGTGTCACGCACACCCCGATCACGATCGTGCACGCGAGCGTCCATCCCGGAGCGCGGGCCGAGCTGCCCTGGCGGCCGGACTTCAACGCCCTCGTGTATGCGCTGGCCGGCTCCGGCACGGTCGGTCCCGATCGGCGTCCGGTCCACAAGGGCCAGCTTGTCGTGCTCGGTCCCGGTGACGTCATCGAGGCGACTGCCGACGACCGGCAGAGCAGCGCCGAGCCCAGCCTCGAGCTCTACGTCATGGGTGGGCAGCCGATTCGCGAGTCCGTTGCCGCCTACGGCCCGTTCGTCATGAACACCCGCGCCGAGCTCATCCAGGCGTTCGAGGACTTCCAGGCCGGACGGCTCGGGACGATCCCGACCGATCCCCTGCCGGGGCACGGGGTCCTCTGAGGTCGGCTCTCGACACTGGGGCCCGGGGTCGAGGCGGGTCAGCCGCGTCGCTGACCCCCGCGGGTCCGCAACCGGCCACCGGGCAGGGTGGGCGCTGGCAGCCTGTCCAGGCCGCCCGGCCTGGGGAGGTATCCCTCGACCTGACCGAAGCGCTCCGAGCGTGCCTGCCACTCCTCACGGAAGCGCGCGACCTCGTCATGGTCGCGGCCGATGAAGTTCCACCACATGACGATCTGCTCGCCGTACGGCTCGCCCCCGAGCAGCATGAGCCGCACCGGCTGGGGTCCCGCCTCGAGCACCAGGGACGAGGCGCCGGCGTCACGGATGGCCAGGTCGCCGATGGTGAGGGGACGGCCGTCGACGACGAGGTCGCCGGTGTCGAGCAGCACGCCGTGCTCGTATGCGGGATCGACCTCGACCTCCCAGGTTGCCCCCGGGTCGAGGTGGACCTCGGCGCCGAGGAGTGGGGTGAAGGTCCGGACGGGGGAGTGCTGGCCGGCCAGCGAGCCGATGAACACGCGGGCCCGCACCCCCGCGGCGACCTCGGCGAGGGGGGCGGCGTAGTTCTCGAAGGCCCTGGGCGCGTCACGGTCCGCCTCGGGCAGCACGACCCAGAGCTGCACCCCGTGCAGCGTCCGTGTCTGCGGGGTCGAGACCTCGGAGTGGGCGATGCCGCCGCCGCTCGTCATGAGGTTGACCTCGCCGGGTCGGACCATCGCGTGGTACCCCGCGCTGTCGCGGTGCTCGATCTCGCCCTCGAAGAGCCAGCTCACCGTCTGCAGGCCGGTGTGCGGGTGCGGAGCGACGTCCATGCCACCCGTCTCGCCGACGTCGTCCGGGCCGTAGTGGTCGACGAAGCACCAGGCCCCGACGAAGGGCCGGTCGCGGTGCGGCAGGGTGCGCCGTACCGTCATCGCCCTCGGCCCACCGAGGGGGACCTCGCGAGGAGCGAGCACCAGCAGCTCGCTCGCGCGCTCGTGCTCACCGCTGCAGTGCAGCTCCGGCGGGTCGGGGTCGGGATTGCTCATGGTCGCCATTGTCCCGCAGGAGCAGCCCGTATGCGGGGGCGCCGAGAGCGGGTATCTCCCGCGGGTGGCACACAGCTGGGCGGTTGCGGGGTTCAGGTGTGTCGTGCGCGGCTTCTGTCCCGCGGGTGGCACACGGCTGGGCGGTTGCGGGGTTCAGGTGTGTCGTGCGCGGCTTCTGTCCCGCGGGTGGCACATGGCTGGTTCGCCGGGAAGACCACGTGTGCCGAGCGCGTCCGGCGTCCCCGTCGATGGCCCGTCGGTGCCATGCGCCATGATGTCCCCCGTGATGACGTCAGCCACCCCCGAGACCCAGCGCGTGCGTGCCACCGGCATGGGCTCGTGGCCGGGGACCTCCTCCCGGGAGGCGATCATCACGGTGCGCGACCTCCTGCTCGAGAGCGGCGACGGACCCGACGGGCTCGGACTGCCCTACCTGCCGGAGACGCCCGCCCGCGGCCCTGGTGCCGACATCATCGGTCGCGGCGCCGGCCTGCTGACCGACCTGCCGGTCGAGCTGTACCCGAGCGGCTGGCGACTCGCCGGTCGACCCGGCAGGGACCTGGAGCGGACCACGTCACTCTGGCGCGAGGACCTCGACGAGCTGACCGAGGCGTACGACGGGTATGTCGGTCCGCTCAAGGTCGCCGTCGCCGGCCCCTGGACGCTCGCCGCCTCGATCGAGCTGCCCGGCGGCGAGCGTGCGCTCGCGGATCTCGGAGCAGCTGTCGAGATCGCCGAGTCGCTCGCCGACGGGATCACTTCTCTCACAGGGAAGCTCGCGTCGCTGGTCCCCGGAGCCTCGATCGTCCTACAGCTGGACGAGCCGTCGTTGCCGAGCGTGCTCGAGGGCTCGATCCCGACCGCGTCCGGCTACGGCCGGCTAAGAGCGATCGACGTCCAGCACGTGCTGCGCGGCCTCGAGACGGTGACTGGAGCGTATGCCGGGGAGACCCTCGTCCACTGCTGCCACCCGAGCGCGCCGATCCCGGTGCTCCGCCAGAGCGGCGCGGACGGACTCGCGCTCGACCTCACCGAGGCCTCGGCCGCGAGGTGGGAGTCCATCGCGGCCACGCTGGAGGCGGGCGTGCGTCTCTATGCGGGGCTGCTGCCCACCGACGGGGGAGCCTCGGTGTCGGCGTCCGTCGTGACGAGGGCGAAGGCTGTCGTCGAGCAGGCGGACCGGGTGGGGATCGACACCGATCTCCTCCAGCGGATCGTCGTCTCTCCCGCCTGTGGGCTCGCCGGTCTCGACCGGGAGGCAGCGATCACGACCCAGCGCGCAGCGCTCGAGCTCGCGGGCGAGCTGAGCAGCCTGCTCGAGTCGCGCTGAGGAGGTCTGGTGACGATGACTGGACCCCGTGTGCCCTGGCAGCTGAAGTTCCTCGCCCTCGCGGTGATCTGGGGCTCGAGCTTCCTCCTCATGAAGGTGGGGCTGGACGACCTGCACCCCCTCCAGATCGTCGCCTTCCGCATCGTCCTGGCCGCCGCGACCCTGCTGCTCCTCCTCCGGATGACCCAATCGGCGCTACCGCGCGAGGCCCGGGTGTGGGGCCACCTCTTCGTCTGCTCCCTCTTCCTCACGGTCATCCCGTTCACCGGCTTCGTGACGGGCGAGCTCTTCGTCAGCTCGGCGCTCGCGGGGATCGGCAACGCCACGACTCCCATCGCCACCGTCCTGTTCGCGCTCGTGCTGCTCCCGAGTGAGCGGCTCACCAGCCGCAAGCTCACGGCCGTCCTCCTCGGCTTCGTCGGTGTCCTCGTCATCGCCGAGCCGTGGAACATCTCCGGTCGGCCGGACCCGCTCGGCTTCCTTCTCGTCGTCCTCGCCGCCGCCTCCTACGGCGTGGGGTGGACCTACAACCGCCGCACCCTCGCCCACGCCGACCTCGGCGGCCTCGCCCAGCCGGCGGCTCTGCTGCTCTGCGGGGCGGTCGCGATCGTCCCGGTGCTTCTCGGCTGGTGGCTCATCGATCCCTCGGCCGGGTCGGCCCCGTGGTCGCCGGTGCCGGCGCAGGTCGGGGTGAGCGACGCATACCCGCTCTGGCTGTCGGTGGGAGCGATCGTCGTCCTCGGCGTCATCGGGACCGGGGTCGCGTACATGTTCCAGTACGACGTCGTGCGGGCCGCCGGGACGGTCGTGGGGTCCACGGTGACCTACGCGATCCCGGTGGTCTCGGTCCTCCTCGGCGTCCTCGTCCTGGGGGAGCGGCTGGGGCCGGCCCAGCTCGTGGGGTTCGCGATCGTCCTGGCCGCGGCGGTGATCATCAACCGGGTGCCCACCCGTCAGGTCGCGACGGCGGGCGCGGCAGCAGAGCAGAGCAGCCGCTGATCTCAGCCCTCGAGTCCGGGCCGGCGAGCCTCGCAATGAGATGGGCGTGGATGGGGGGTTCGCGACGTGCCCGGGCAGGGTAGGTTCTCGGGTCATGTCGACAACGCGGCGTCGGATCCTCAAGGTCCTCGGTGGTCTTCTCGTGGTCGTCATGGTGGCGCTGGTCGCCGCCTACTGGTACGCCCGACCTCTCCTGCTCACCGGCACCGGGTATGCCGCGCACAACGCCTGTGCGCTCAAGGTGCTCGCCGGGCGCACCGACGCCGCGAGTGACCTCCCGCCGAACCCGCTCGTGCCCTATCTGCGCACCTCGGTGGCGGAGGACGGTACGGTGAGCACGTCCATCCTCGGTCTCCTCGCGCGGCAGACCGCGACGCCTCGTCCGGGGCACGGCTGCACGCTCGGTGAGCCGGCCGATCTGCCGGAGCGGGCGATGATCGACCCGGCGGACAACATGGTCGCCGAGCAGGACGTCTTCGCCGAGCCCGAGGTCCAACGGCTCATCTCCCACGCCTTCGGCGACGGCCTCGACGCAGATGGGGTCCACCAGCTCGGCACGCGCGCGATCGTCGTGCTCTCCCGGGGACGCCTCGTGGGCGAGCAGTACGCCGATGGCTTCGACGAGCACACCCGGCAGCTCGGTTGGTCGATGTCCAAGAGCGTCGCGAGCCTGCTCACCGGGCGGCTGGTCCAGGAGGGGGTCGCCGACCTCGACCGGGCGGGGCTGCGGAGGGAGTGGACGGACGAGCGCTCCAGGATCACGGTCGAGGACCTCCTTCGGATGCGCTCCGGCCTCGCGTGGGACGAGACCTACGACCTGGGGACGCCGATCACCGAGATGCTCTACCTCGAGCCGGACATGGCCGGCTTCGCCGCCTCACAGCCGCTCGCGCACGAGATCGGGTCGGTGCAGCAGTACTCGAGCGGCAGCACGAACATCCTCTGCTCGGTGCTGCTCGACCTCGCAGGGTCCGATGTCGGCCTCGTCGACGAGTTGCTCTTCCGTCCCCTCGGTCTCACCTCGGCCGTCTGGGAGACCGACGGCGCCGGCAACCCGGTGTGCTCCTCCTACCTGTGGGCGACGCCGCGGGACTGGGCGGCACTGGGTCAGTTCGCGCTGGACAACGGTGCGTGGAACGGCGCGCAGCTGCTCCCGGAGGACTGGATGACGCTGTCGACGACTCCGGTGAGTGCCCCGCAGACCGACGCCGACGCATACGGTCTGAGCTGGTGGCTCAACAGGCGGGAGGACGGTTCGCTGCGCTTCCCCGAGCTACCGGCCGACGCGTACTGGATGAGTGGCCATGACGGTCAGCGGGTCTTCGTCGTGCCGTCCGCCGAGCTCGTCGTGGTCCGGATGGGCTTCAGCCCCGGCGTTCCGCAGGAAGAGCTGCGGACCAACGAGCTGGTCGCAGGCCTCGTGGAGGCACTCGCGCAGTAGGACGGACCCTCTCGCAGGAGGCCGCCTCGCCGAGAGCGCAGACCCGGCAGGGGTGTCGGTGGCAGGTGGCACGATATCGGTCATGGTGGACAGCGGAGGCGACCTCTCGGCGGCGTACGCGCGGGCGCAGGAGCTGCGTGAGCGGATCGAGGAGGCGAGCCGGGCGTACTACGACCGGGACACCTCGCTGATCTCGGACGCCGAGTACGACGCGTTGGTGCGTGAGCTGGAGGAGCTGGAGCGGGCGCATCCCGAGCTGCAGAGCCAGGACTCGCCGACCATGCAGGTGCAGGGGACGGCGAGCAGTGGGCTGCCGACGATCGAGCACCTGGAGCGGATGCTCAGTCTGGACAACGTCTTCTCGGTGGAGGAGCTGAGGGCGTGGTGCGCGAAGACCGAGGCGGCGGCGGGTCGGAAGGTGTCGTGGTTGTCCGAGCTGAAGATCGACGGGCTGGCGGTCTCGCTGCGCTACGAGAAGGGTGTGTTGACGTCGGCGGCGACGCGCGGTGACGGTCGCACCGGTGAGGTGGTGACCGCGAACGCGCTGCGGATGGGTGCGGTGCCGGAGCGGCTGTCCGGGTCCGGGCACCCGGACGTCGTCGAGGTGCGTGGCGAGGCGTTCATCCCGGTTGAGGCGTTCGAGCGGCTCAATGCGCTGCAGGAGGAGCTGCGCGAGCGTGCGGTCGCCCAGGCGCGGGAGCGGTGGGAGGCGCGCGGCGGTCGCGGCGACTTCGCCGAGGAGGTGGAGTGGGAGCGGGCGACCCGGCGGTTCCCGACCTTCGCCAACCCGCGCAACGCCGCCTCGGGTGGGTTGCGGCAGCTGCTCGAGAAGAAGTCCGGCCTGGAGCGTGAGGCCGGGGAGGCGCGCCTGCAGTCGCTGTCGTTGTACGTGCACGGCATCGGTGCGTGGGCGGACCCGCCGGTGCGCACGCAGAGCGAGGTGTATGCGCTGCTCGCCTCGTGGGGGCTGCCGACGAGTCCGTACTTCCGCGTGCTGGACAGCGTCGAGGAGGTGGTCGCCTTCGTGGAGTCCTACGGGGAGCGGCGGCACTCGGTCGAGCACGAGATCGACGGTGTGGTGGTCAAGGTCGACGATCTCGCCCTGCACGACGAGCTCGGCATGACGAGCCGGGCGCCGCGGTGGGCGATCGCCTACAAGTACCCACCCGAGGAGGTGCACACCAAGCTGCTGGACATCCAGGTCGCGGTGGGTCGCACCGGTCGGGCGACGCCGTATGCGGTGATGGAGCCGGTCCACGTCGCGGGCAGCGTCGTGCGCCAGGCCACCCTGCACAACCAGGACGTCGTGCGGGCCAAGGGTGTGCTCATCGGGGACACCGTCGTGCTCCGCAAGGCCGGGGATGTCATCCCGGAGATCCTCGGTGCGGTCGTCGAGCTGCGGGACGGCACCGAGCGCGAGTTCGTCATGCCGAAGGACTGTCCCGCTTGCGGGACCCCGCTCCGGCCGATGAAGGAGGGCGACGTCGACCTGCGGTGCCCCAACGCACGCTCGTGCCCGGCCCAGGTGCGCGGACGGATCGAGCACATCGGCTCGCGCGGCGCCCTCGACATCGAGGCCCTCGGTGAGGTCACCGCCGCTGCACTGACCCAGCCGAGCGTGCCGGCGGAGCCGCCGCTGGAGACCGAGGCGCGCCTCTTCGACCTCACCCTCGACGAGCTCATCCCCATCGAGGTCGTCGTGCGGGACGCGGAGACCGGTGAGCCCAAGATCGACGAGCGCACCGGGGAGCCGGTCATCCGCAAGCCGTTCCAGCGGGTCGAGCTCACCTACCCTCCGGGGGCGGAGGACATGACCCCCGCGGAGCGCAGGAAGGCCGGGATCCGTAAGGACCACAAGGTCCTGCACCCGTCGGCCCAGGCGATCACCCTCATCGAGCAGCTCGAGGCGGCCAAGACCAAGGAGCTGTGGCGCCAGCTCGTCGCCCTCAACATCCGCCACGTCGGTCCGGTCGCAGCCCGCGCGCTCGCCGACTACTTCGGTTCGCTCGCCGCGATCGAGGCCGCCTCCGCCGAGGAGCTGGCGCAGGTCGAGGGCGTCGGCCCGACCATCGCTGAGGCCATCGTGGAGTGGCTCGCGGTCGACTGGCACCAGGAGATCCTGGCCGCCTGGCGCGCAGCCGGAGTCCGGTTCGAGACCCCCGGCCACCCCGGCCCCGGCGCCGCGGTCGACACGGAGGGTGTCCTCTCCGGACTCACCGTCGTGGCCACCGGGTCCCTCGAGGGATTCACCCGCGACGGTGCGAAGGAGGCCATCATCGCTGCGGGCGGCAAGGCCGGCTCGAGTGTCTCGAAGAAGACCGACTTCGTCGCCGCCGGCCCAGGAGCAGGCTCCAAGCTCGCCAAGGCCGAGGAGCTCGGCATCCCGATCCTCAACGCCGAGCAGTTCAAGGTGCTCGTCACCGAAGGACCGGACGCGCTCGAGCTCGACTGATCAGACGCCCAGCGCCGCACCATGACACGCCGCACCATGACACGCCGCACCATGACACGCCGCACCATGACATGGAGCGCGATGGTGACACGCGCGTCGCGGTGGAGCGGTCGAGGGTCGCTGGTCTTCGCCCGCTGGTCTGCGACTGACCGCTGCCGGTGGCCTGGCCGGGCTCAGGGCCTGCGAGGCCTCGGCATGTTGAGGTCCAGTGCCACGGCCACCATGCGGGTGACGAAGACGAGGGCCACGCAGAGCCACAACGTCACCGGGTTGAGCAGGCCGACGGCGTCGAGACCGACGATGAGCGCTGCACCCGCGACAGCGGGAACGGCGTAGAGCTCGCGCTGGAGCACCTCGGGCACCTGGCCGGCGAGGACGTCACGGATCATGCCGCCGCCGACCGCCGTCACACCGCCGACGATGATCGCGGTCAGGGCGGGGCTGTCGAGCTGGATGGCCTTCAGCGCTCCGGCCACGGCGAAGACCGACAGCCCCACTGCGTCGAGGACCTTGACGAGGGCGGTGAGGATGCCGGCCGCACGCAGACGTCGGAGCACACCTGGCGGGCGCTCTCCGACCTCCTTCCCACCGGCCGCGTCGCGATCGTCGTCGATCCGGTCGTGGAGCGCGAAGACGACGAGACCTGCGGCGAGACCGGTGGCGACGAGGCGCCAGTCCGAGACGCCCACAGGAGGTGTCGCGCCGAGGAGCAGGTCACGGATGATCCCACCGCCGAGAGCGGTCACACCGGCCAGGACGTGGATGCCGAACAGGTCGAGGTGGGCGCGTAGGGCGACGAGTCCACCGGTGAGACCGAAGACGAAGACCCCGATGAACTCGAGGATCACCTGCAAGGTCGTCGGCTCGGTCACCATGGCGCCGGCCCTGCACCCGGATGCGCTCCCACCTCAGATGCTCCCACCTCAGATGCTCCCACCTCAGATGCTCCCACCTCAGATACCGAGCGAGGCGGTCTGCAGGGACATGATCGCCGGCTTCGACCCGCGTGCGTCGTACGTGGCGTGCGCGCCTCGGCCGAAGGCGAGCAGGGCCAGCTCGCCGGGGGTGCCCGTCACCGTGACCGATCCCTTCTTCGAAGGTGCCTTCACGGCGATCCGTCCGTAGCCGGGTGCGGCGAGGACGAGTCCGGCGCCCACCTTGCGGAACAGGACCTTGGCGGTGCGCTTGAGCGCGTGCCAGACACCCCACTCCGTCTCGGCGTCCAGCTCGCGCACCGGGTGGCCCGGTCGGGCGCGCAGCACGTCCTCGTGGTGGATGAAGAACTCCAGGCCGTTGACGGCCTCGTCGACCGCAGGGAACTTGGTCGGGTGCCAGCCCTGCGGTCCGGCACGGACCTGCTCGACGAGATCAGTCCACAGGGTGGTGAGGGCCAGCTCGCGCTGCTCCCGCTCGAGGCGCTCGCTGAGGATGGGGACCCACGCGCCGACGGCGATGCCGGGACGCCGCTCCCGCAGCACGAGGTGGGCGGCGAGGTCACGCGTGAGCCAGGGTGAGCACAGGGTCGGAGCATCCGGACCCACCTCGAGGAAGGTGTCGCAGATCGCCGCCCGCTCGGCGGCGGCGACGTGGCCGGTGGGCATGCTCACGGTCCTTCCTGCCGGTCGGTCGCGGGGTGCGTCCCGGGTAGGTCGATGCGGTCCTCGACGACGAGCTGGTCGTCGGTGAGCAGGAGGACGTCCACGGCCGGCTCGGCACCCGGCTCAGGGAGTGTCACGACCGCCGTGCCGAACTCCTCGAGGACGAAGTCGAACTCGTCCCCCCGATGACGGATGGAGTAGTACGTCGAGGGAGACCCGATCAGGTAGGCCTCGCCGAGGCGTCCCCGGTACCCCTCGTGCGTGTGCCCCGAGAGGACGACCAGCGGGCCGCGGTGCTCTGCGACCGCACGGACCGCCTCCTCGTGACCGCTCAGGGTGAACCACTCGTGGGTGCTGCGCGACTCGACGGGGTGGTGCATGAACAGCACCGTGGGCTGCCCGTCCATCCCGGCCAGCGCCTCGACCACCGGCTGGCCGACACCGGCGACCTCTCCCACCACCTGGGTCTCGACGCCCACGAAGCGCCAGGGACCGACCTGCGCACCCGGCTCACCGAAGGCCCGTCGCACCGGCTCCGACAGGTCGTGGTTGCCGGGCACCGCGAGGACGACGGGCGCCAGGCCCTCGACGAGCTCGCGCACGGCGCGTGCGCCCTCCTCGCTGCCGTCGTCGCAGACGTCCCCGGTGACGACGACCGCGTCGAATGGTCCGTAGGGGCGGGCCCGGTCGAGCACCTCCTCGAGCCTGGCCCGGGAGTCGATCTCGGGGTGCATCGTGCGCGCACCGGGCGCGTGCAGGTGCGTGTCGCTGAGGTGCAGCAGTCGAGTCACGGGCCCGAGCCTAGTGGCGTGCCCCTCGGCACTTCCTGTCATCGCGCGCCCAACCGGCACGGGGAACTCGGGCGGTGTCCGCCCGCCTGCGCCGATGCGGAGGGTCCTCCCCGGGGTGCCTAGACTGCTCCGTATGTCCGAACTCACCCGTGCCGACGTCGCGCACCTGGCGTCGCTGGCCCGCATCGACCTCTCCGAGGCCGAGCTCGACCACCTCTCCGGAGAGCTCGCGATCATCCTCGAGTCGGTGGCCACGGTGTCGTCCGCCCCGATCGAGGACGTCGAGCCGATGAGTCACCCGCTGCCCCTGGTCAACGTCTCACGACCCGACGTCGTGACCCCGTCGCTCACTCCCGAGGAGGCGCTCGCCATGGCGCCGGAGGCCGAGGAGCAGCGCTTCTCCGTGCCGCGCATCCTCGACGAGGACTGACGAGCCACATCGATTCGCGAAGACGCCAGCCTCCGCACCCCCAGCTCCTCCCGCCATCCGCACCTTCCAGGACCGTGACCCATGACTTCTGCTGACTTGACGCGCCGCACCGCCGCCGAGCTCGCCGACCTCCTCGCCTCCGGTGAGGTGAGCGCCCGCGAGGTGACCGCGGCCCACCTCGAGCGGACGCGGGCCGTCGACGACCGGACCCACGCATACCTCCACGTCGACGAGGAGGGCGCGCTCGCCGCTGCCGACGAGGTCGACCGCAAGCGCCGGGCGGGGGAGACGCTGCACGCTGCAGCCGGCGTCCCCATCGCTGTCAAGGACGTCCTCGTCACCCGCGGGCTCCCGACGACGTGCGGCTCGCGCATCCTCGAGGGCTGGATCCCGCCCTACGACGCGACGGTCGTGCGCCGCCTCAAGGACGCGGGCCTGCCGATCCTCGGCAAGACGAACATGGACGAGTTCGCGATGGGTTCCTCCACCGAGCACAGCGCCTACGGACCGACCCGCAACCCATGGGACCTCGAGCGCATCCCCGGCGGGTCCGGCGGTGGCTCGTCCGCAGTCGTTGCCAGCCACCAGGCACCCTGGGCCATCGGCACCGACACCGGCGGCTCCATCCGCCAGCCTGCGGCCGTGACCGGCAGTGTCGGCGTCAAGCCGACCTACGGCGGGGTCTCCCGCTACGGTCTCGTGGCGCTCGCGAGCTCCCTGGACCAGGCCGGCCCCTGCACGAGGACCGTCCTGGACGCTGCGCTCCTGCACGAGATCATCGGCGGCCACGACCCGATGGACTCCACCTCGATCGCCGGCCCGGTCCCGCCCGTCGTCGAGGCCGCCCGCCGGGCCGACGTGAGCGGCACGCGGATCGGCATCGTCAAGGAGCTCAGCGGCGAGGGCTTCCAGGCGGGGGTGCAGCAGCGCTTCGACGAGAGCGTCCAGCACCTCGTCGATGCCGGCGCCGAGGTCGTCGAGGTCTCCTGCCCGTCCTTCACGTATGCGCTGGCCACCTACTACCTCATCCTCCCGAGTGAGGCCTCGAGCAACCTCGCGAAGTTCGACGCCATGCGCTACGGCCTGCGGGTGTGGCCGGAGGGCATCGAGGACCCCAGTGCCGAGCAGGTGATGGCGGCGACCCGTGACGCCGGCTTCGGTGACGAGGTCAAGCGCCGCATCATCCTCGGCACGTATGCGCTCTCCAGCGGGTACTACGACGCCTACTACGGCTCGGCCCAGAAGGTGCGCCGCCTCATCGCGAACGAGTTCGCCGCCGCGTTCGAGCAGGCCGATGTCCTCGTGTCACCGACCGCGCCGACGACCGCCTTCCGGTTCGGCGAGAAGCTCGACGACCCGATGGCGATGTACCTCAACGACATCGCCACCATCCCGGCGAACCTCGCCGGCATCCCGGGCATCTCGGTGCCGAGTGGCCTGGCGCCCGAGGACGGTCTCCCCACCGGCTTCCAGGTGCTCGCCCCCGCGATGGCAGACGACCGGCTGTATGCGGTGGGCGCCGCCCTCGAGGCGCGCCTCGAGGCCGAGTGGGGCGGGTCGCTGCTCGGCCGCGCGCCGGACGTCCAGTCCCTTCCGCTTCCCGCCGCCGTCCCCGCGACCCACACCACGGAGGCCTGAGTATGACGACCATGACCGGCGGCACGGCCGCCAGCGCCGAAGCCGTCCTCGACTACGACGAGGTGACGAGCGCATTCGACCCGGTCCTCGGGCTGGAGGTGCACGTCGAGCTGCACACCGCGACGAAGATGTTCTGCGGCTGCCCGACGACGTTCGGCGCTGCTCCGAACACCCAGGTCTGCCCGGTCTGCCTCGGCCTTCCCGGAGCCCTGCCGGTCGTCAACGCCGTGGCCGTCGAGTCCGCGATCCGGATCGGCCTGGCCCTGAACTGCGAGATCGCGCAGTGGTGCCGCTTCGCCCGGAAGAACTACTTCTACCCGGACATGCCGAAGAACTTCCAGATCAGCCAGTACGACGAGCCGATCGCCTTCAACGGCTGGCTCGACGTCGAGGTCCCGGCCGAGCACGGCGAGGGCACCGAGGTGTTCCGCGTCGAGATCGAGCGCGCGCACATGGAGGAGGACACCGGTAAGTCGACCCACATCGGTGGCCTCACGGGCCGGATCCACGGCGCGACCCACAGCCTCGTGGACTACAACCGCGCCGGCATCCCGCTCATCGAGATCGTCACCAAGCCGATCGTCGGTGCGGGGGAGCGGGCGCCCGAGGTGGCCCGCGCATACGTCGCCACCCTGCGTGACCTGCTCAAGGCGCTCGATGTGTCCGACGTGAAGATGGAGCAGGGCTCGATGCGCTGCGACGTCAACCTCTCCCTCATGCCGAAGGGTTCCTCCCAGTTCGGCACCCGCAGCGAGACCAAGAACGTCAACTCCCTGCGCTCCGTCGAGCGTGCGGTGCGCTTCGAGATGTGCCGTCACGGCGCCGTCCTCTCCTCGGGCGGCTCGATCGTGCAGGAGACCCGCCACTGGCACGAGGACACCGGGGTCACCACCTCGGGTCGCGTGAAGTCGGACGCGGAGGACTACCGGTACTTCCCCGAGCCCGACCTGGTGCCGATCGCTCCGTCCCGTGAGCTCGTCGAGGAGCTCCGCGCCACCCTTCCGGAACCCCCGACCGAGCGGCGCAAGCGGCTCCAGAACGGCTGGGGTTTCAGCGATCTGGAGATGCGCGACGTCGTCAACGCCGGCCTCGTCGAGCTCATCGAGGAGACCGTCGCGGCTGGCGCGTCACCGGCAGCGGCGCGCAAGTGGTGGTCCGGTGAGATCGCTCGCCGCGCCAACGCCGAGGGTCAGGACGTCCCGACGTATGCGGGGGTCCTGGGCGTCACGCCGGCTCACGTCGTCGAGCTCGAGTCCCTCATCACGAGCGGTCGGCTCAACGACTCGATGGCCCGCCAGGCGTGGGAAGGGGTCCTTGCGGGTGAGGGCACCCCGACCCAGGTGGCCGACGCCCGCGGTCTGGAGCTGGTTCAGGACACCGGTGCGCTCGAGGCCGCCGTCGACGAGGTCATCGCGGCGAACCCCGATATCGCCGACAAGATCCGCGACGGCAAGGTGCAGGCCGTCGGAGCTCTCATCGGTCAGGTCATGAAGGCGATGAAGGGGCAGGCTGACGCCGCCGCCGTCCGCGAGCTCATCATCGGCAAGCTGACGTAGCCCCGTCAGCGGCGGCCGCCGCCGAGGAGCCCACCGAGGATGTCGGTGATGATCGAGCCGCCGCCCGCGGACTTGCCTCCGGTCTGGGCGGCACCGCCCGCGGCACCGCCGAGGACCTCACCCAGCAGGTCCTGCAGCGAGCCCGGAGCGCCCGCGTCACGCTGACCGCCGGATGTCGGCAGGGTGGCCCCGCCGCCCGGGCCACCCGCGCGTCCCTGCATCTGCTTCGCGAGGTAGGACAGCACGATCGGCGCGAGCATCGGCAGGAGCCTCTTCATGAGGTCTCCGCCCAGGCCACCGCCGGCACCGCCGAGGGCGTGCACGACCTGCTCCTGGTTGCCGCCGAAGATGTGGGAGCTGATCTTCTCGCCGTCCCTCGTGTCGACCCGGCCCAGATCGATGCGCTCGCCGAAGAGGTCGTCGCCGTGCTGGCCGATGGCCTGCTGGAGCGAGGCGGCGCCCTGCGGGTCAGCGGCGTTGGCCTGCAGGCCTCCGAGGAGCGCAGGCAGGGCCGTGGATGCGGCCTGGCGGGCGGTGGCCTCGTCGACGCCGAGCTGGGCAGCCAGCTGGTCCATCGGGAGGGAGCTGAGGATGTCGTCGAATCCTGCCATGGGGTGACCTCTCATCTGGCACGGTCGTCCTCGACCGGCGGCGTGGTGGTGCGCAGTCGCCTGCGTGCACTCCAACCTATCCCCGCGCGGCCCCTAGGGTGAGGGAATGCACCTCCCGGGCCGCATCGTCGCCTCGCTTCCCGATCCGTCGTGGGTCGAGGACGTCGGCTCGATCGATGGTGTGGAGCTCATCGCCTCCGACCTTCGATCCCTGCCCGATCGGCACGACGAGATCGAGGTGTGCGTCCCGCCGTACATGCAGCAGTACGACCGGTCGCTGTTCGCCAGGATGCCGACTCTGCGGCTCGTGCAGGTGCTCACCGCCGGTTACGACGGTCTGCCTGAGGCCCTGCCGGCGTCGGTCGACCTGGCGAACGCCGTGGGTGTCCACGACACCTCCACCGCCGAGCTCGCCGTGACTCTCGCGCTCGCGTCGCTGCGCTCCGTCCCGGAGTTCGTGCTCAACGCGCAGTCGGGGACGTGGGCCGCCTCGCGCGTCTACGACTCCCTCGCCGACCGGCACGTCGTCATCCTCGGTTACGGCGCCATCGGGCGGGCGGTGGCTGCCCGCCTGCAGCCGTTCGAGGTGCGGATGACCGGGATCGCCAGCCGTGCCCGGCCCGGCGACGGCCTTGTCGACACGGTGCTGGGAGTCGAGGAGCTCGCCGGGGTGCTCCCGACGGCGCAGGTCCTCATCGTCACCGTTCCGCTGTCCGACGCGACGACGGGTCTCGTCGATGACACCGTCCTCAGTGCGCTCCCCGACGGAGCGGTGGTGGTCAACGTCGCCCGGGGCAGGGTCGCCGACACGGACGCGATCCTGAGCCACGCCGGGCGCCTGCGCTTCGCCCTGGACGTGACCGACCCCGAGCCCCTCCCGCCCGACCACCCACTGTGGCAAGCGCCGGGCGTGCTCATCAGCCCCCACACCGGCGGGCCGACCACGGCGTTCCGGCCCCGAGCGGTGCGCTACCTGCGTGAGCAGCTGCGCGCATACGCCGCGACCGGTTCGGTGCCCCACATCGTGCACGGTCCGGGATCGGGGAAGCTCTCCCCCCACCTGTAACAGCTCCGCGTGCAGTGGCATGCTTGCGTCATGACGAGGGCGTCTGAAGACCGACTGCTGGTCCTGGTCCGGCACAGTGAGGCCGCGTCAGGAGGATCCGCCGACGAGGAGCGCGAGCTCACCGAGGACGGTTGGGCCCATGCCCGCGAGGCGGGCCGCTGGCTGCGCGAGTTCGGTATCGGGCTCGATGAGGTCTTCTGCTCCTCCGCCACCCGCGCCAGGCAGACGTGCGAGGCCATCTGGGAGGCCGGCTGCAGTGAGGCGGACGTCCGCTACGACTCCCGCGTCTACAACGCGAGCGCCCAGCGGCTCCTCGACGTGATCCGGGACGCCGACACCGACGCCAACGTCGTCATGGTCGTCGGCCACGCACCCGGGATCCCCTATCTGGCGAGCATCCTCGCCGACGGGGAGGGCAGCGAGCAGGCGCACGAGGCCCTCGGCCACGGCTACCCGACGACCGGGATCGCGATCCTGTCCTACTCCGGCCACTGGTCCGACCTGGGCCCGGCCTCCGCGCGTCTCGACCGCTTCCACGTGGCGCGGCCGAGCGGTGGCGCGTAGTCCTCGACCAGGTCGCCTCGGGTGAGTGGGCTGCCGCCTCCCTGGTGAGACGGGAGGGTCGGGGTAGGGGGCCCGGCCCTAGACTCGGGACCATGCCAGCGCTGCGTTCTCGTACCTCGACCCACGGTCGGACCATGGCCGGTGCCCGCGCCCTCTGGCGGGCCACCGGCATGACGGACAGCGACTTCGGTAAGCCGATCGTCGCGATTGCCAACAGCTTCACCCAGTTCGTCCCGGGGCACGTCCACCTCAAGGACATGGGCCAGCTCGTCGCCGGGGCCGTCGCGGAGGCCGGGGGAGTGGGCCGCGAGTTCAACACCATCGCCGTCGACGACGGCATCGCCATGGGCCACGCGGGGATGCTCTACTCCCTCCCGAGCCGGGAGCTCATCGCGGACGCGGTCGAGTACATGGTCAACGCGCACTGCGCCGACGCGCTCGTGTGCATCAGCAACTGCGACAAGATCACCCCCGGCATGCTCATGGCCGCCCTACGCCTGAACATCCCCACCGTGTTCGTCTCCGGTGGGCCGATGGAGGCGGGCAAGACCCAGGCCGTCGACGGCGTCGTCCACACCAAGCTCGACCTCATCGACGCCATGGTCGCGGCGAGTGACGCATCGGTCAGCGACGCCCAGCTCGACGAGATCGAGCGCTCCGCCTGCCCGACATGCGGCTCCTGCTCCGGCATGTTCACGGCGAACTCGATGAACTGTCTCACCGAGGCCATCGGGCTGTCCCTGCCCGGCAACGGCTCCACCCTGGCCACGCACGCGGCCCGGAAGGACCTCTTCCTCACCGCCGGCCGCATCGTCGTCGAGATCGCCAAGCGCTACTACGACGAGGACGATGAGTCGGTCCTCCCGCGCAACATCGCCTCGATGGACGCCTTCCGCAACGCGGTCGCGCTCGACGTCGCCATGGGTGGTTCCACGAACACGGTCCTGCACCTTCTCGCCGCTGCTCGGGAGGCCGACCTCGACTTCTCGATCCAGGAGATCGACGCGATCAGCCGGCAGGTGCCGTGCCTGTCCAAGGTCGCCCCCAACAGCCAGAAGTTCCACATGGAGGACGTCCACCGCGCCGGTGGGATCCCGGCCATCCTCGGCGAGCTCGACCGAGCCGGACTCCTCGCGCGCGACGTCCACGCGATCCACAGCCCGTCCCTCGACACATGGCTCGCGGAGTGGGACATCCGTGGCGGGTCTGCCTCGCAGGCCGCGCTCGAGCTCTTCCACGCAGCGCCCGGTGGGGTCCGTACGACCGAGGCGTTCTCGACGACGAACCGGTGGGCCTCACTCGACACCGACGCAGCCGAGGGGTGCATCCGCGACCGGGCCCACGCATACACGGCCGACGGTGGTCTCGCCGTGCTCCACGGCAACATCGCTCCGGACGGGTGCGTCGTCAAGACCGCCGGTGTCCCGGAGGAGATCTGGCGCTTCGAGGGCGTCGCGCGGGTCTACGAGAGCCAGGACGACGCGGTGGACGGCATCCTCGGCAAGGAGGTCCAGCCGGGCGACGTCGTCGTCATCCGCTACGAGGGCCCCAAGGGTGGCCCGGGGATGCAGGAGATGCTCTACCCCACCTCCTTCCTCAAGGGCCTCGGCCTCGGTCAGAAGTGCGCGCTCATCACCGACGGTCGCTTCTCGGGCGGCACGAGTGGCCTCTCGATAGGTCACATCTCCCCGGAGGCCGCCTCCGGTGGAGCCATCGGCCTCGTGGAGACCGGCGACCCGATCGTCATCGACATCCCGAACCGCTCGATTCACCTCGACGTGCCGGACGACGTCCTCGCCGAGCGCCGGGCGAAGCAGGAGGCCCGCGAGCGGCCGTGGACCCCCATCGACCGGGACCGGCCGATCAGCGCAGCGCTGCGCGCCTACGCCTCGATGGCCACCTCCGCCTCCGACGGCGCAGTGCGCCGGGTGCCCGACCTCTGAGCCGGCTCCGCGTCAGCCTGACCTGCTCCGCCCCGACCGTTTGGCTTCGGGGAGAGCAGGCCGAGCGTCGCGCGCCCGCGCAACCCGTGACCGTCTAGGGTGCCCATCATGGACAGCCCGGGCACGAAGCGCGGTCCCGCGCTCGAGCTCCTCTCGCTGTCCAAGGCGTTCGGGCCGAAGTGGGCGGTCTACGACCTGAGCCTGCAGGTGCCGAGAGGCACGCTCTACGGGCTCGTCGGCCCCAACGGCGCGGGCAAGACGACCACGTTGTCGATGGCCACGGGCCTGCTCCGCCCGACCTCCGGCTCCGCGCGGGTGCTGGGCACCGACGTCTGGGCCGACCCCGCAGCGGCGAAGGCCATCATGGGGGTCGCTCCCGACGGCCTGCGGATGTTCGAGCACCTCACCGGACGCGAGCTCCTCACGTACACGGGAGCGCTGCGTCGGATGGACCCACGAGTGGTCGAGCAGCGCGCCGCCGAGCTCCTCGGCGTGCTCGAGCTGGACGGGGACCAGGACCTGATGGTCGCCGACTACTCCGCCGGCATGAAGAAGAAGATCTCCCTGGCCTGTGCGCTCATCCACGCTCCGGAGCTGCTCATCCTCGACGAGCCGTTCGAGTCGATCGACCCGGTGTCGGGTCAGGTGATCCGCAGCATCCTGCGCAAGCTGGTCGCCGGCGGCCGCACCGTGGTCATGTCGAGCCACGTCATGGAGCTCGTCGAGGGACTCTGTGACCACGTCGCCGTCGTCGCCGCCGGACGCGTCCTCGCCCACGGCCCACTGGACGACGTCCGCGCCGGGAAGACCATGCAGGAGCGGTTCCTCGAGCTGGTGGGAGCGCGCGGCGACACTGGCGAGGGTCTCACGTGGTTGGACTGATCGTCCGCCTGCGCTGGCGCGTCTGGTCCGGGCTGGTCCGGCGCAACACCGCTCTGCTCGTCGCGACCATCATCGGCGCCGTCTTCGCGCTGGGGCTCACCCTCCTCGCGGTGGGCGCCCTCGTGGTCCTGCGCGCGACGCCGATCGAGCTCCGCAGCGGGGTCGTCGCTGCCTTCGCGCTCGTGACCTTCGGCTGGACCGCTCTCTCGGTGCTCGGTGGGGCCGCCGAGTCGACGCTCGATCCCTCGCGCTTCGCACTCCTCCCGGTGCGCCCGGGCGAGCTCGCTCGCGGCCTGCTGGCCGCGACGCTGACCGGGGTCCCTCCGGTCCTGCTCACCGTCGCGGCCCTGAGCAGTGTCATCACCTGGTCCCAGTCGCTCGCCACGGCAGTGGCAGCTCTGGTCGCCGCCGCACTCGGGGTGCTCACCACGGTCCTGCTGGCCCGGGTCGTCGCAACCGGACTCGGAGGAATCATGAGGACCCGGGCAGGACGTGCTATCAGCGCCGTAGCCATCTCGGTGCTGGCGCTCGTGCCGGCGATGAGCGGCATCTACTTCGGTCGGCCGGGCGCCGGGGTCGAGCTCACCGACATCGATGCCGTCCGGCTCGCCGAAGCAGCCGGATGGACGCCAGTGGGCTGGGCGTGGAGCCTGCCGCTCCACGTCGCTCTCGGCCGTCCGATGAGGGCCGTCGTCGCGGCCACCCTGGTGCTGGTGCTGCTGACCCTCCTCTGGTGGCTGTACGTGCGACTCATCGGCCGCGCCCTCACCACGTCGCTCACCTCCGTCGGCGGCAGCCGCGTCCGCGGCAGGGGGCTCATCCTGCGCTGGGCCGGCCTCGGCCCCGTCGGTGTCATCGCGGCGCGGCGGCTCGCCATGTGGCGCAGGGACAGCCGCCTCGTGGCCATCGCGGTCCAGTCGGTGATCATGCCGGGAATCCTCATCGGCCAGGCCGTGGTGACGGATCTGCAGTGGACGGCCCTGTTCGCGCTGGTGATGCTCGCGGTCTTCGCCGGCCTCCAGGTGCTCAACGACCTCGCGTTCGACGGCACTGCCTGGGCCCTCCACATCGTGACCGGCGCGCCGGGCTGGCAGGACCGCCTCGGCCGCGTCGCTGCCGCCCTGGTGCTCTTCGTCCCCGCGATGACGATCCTGTATGCGGTGCTCGCCTCTCTCGGACTCCTCACCGGAGGCGAGCGCTGGCTCGCCTGCGTACTCGTCGCCCTCGGCGCCTCCCTCGGATCGGCGTCCTACGTCGGGTCGCTCTTCCCGGGCAATGCCCCACCGCCGGGAGGCAGCCCCTTCGCCAGCACGACCGGTATGGGTGCCGAGGCCGCTCTGTCGGGGATGGCGGCGTTCGCGATCCCGATGCTGGTCGTCGTGCCGGTGGGTGTGGCCACGTTCGTGCTTCCCGACACCGGTGCGCTCACCGCGGCCCTCGTCGTGGCCGGCCTCCTTGCGGGCTGCTCCTTCGTCATCGCCGGCGTGGTCGCCGGAGGTCAGCGGCTCGACCGCCGCGGGCCGGAGCTGCTGGAGCAGCTGCGCCGAGCCGAGCGGTAGGGGAGAGCGCGGGGAGCCGCCCATACAACTGCAAGGGGGGCCCGGTTTGGCGGGAGAGTGGTACGCCGGTCGACCGCGACGGTGTGACCGACCCCACGAGCCCGCATGGTGGGACGGAGGCTACCCACCGTTGACAGCCCCTGCCGCGCCGACCAGAGTTGTGGCCATGGCTCTCGTCCTCGTACTTAGGCAGCGCGCTCGCTGACGCGAACGTCGCCGTTCTCGAGCGCGCACCCCTCTTGGTCCATCCGGACGGGAGGGTTTTTTCATGCCGCGAGACAATGGCCACGGGACGCGAGCGTCGTGCCGACGCAGGCGCCCGAGCACCGGACCTGAACCACGCACAGCACCAACCGAATTCGTACCGAAGCACCAGACACCGAACCACCACCGAACCACCAGCCATCAACCATCAGATACCGACTCCAGAGCTGAAGGGACTGACGTGAGCGACATGGCCACGCAACCCACCCCCACCCCACCCCGAGCAACCCCCAGTGACGTGGCGGCCAAGCGGCCCGTCGAGGTCACCGGCGCGCAGAGCCTGATCCTGTCCCTCGAGGCGTTGGACGTCGACACCGTCTTCGGGCTCCCCGGCGGAGCGATCCTGCCCGCGTACGACCCGCTCATGGACTCGGTCAAGGTGCGCCACATCCTCGTCCGGCACGAGCAGGGCGCCGGCCACGCCGCCGAGGGGTATGCAGTGGAGACCGGCAAGGTCGGCGTCTGCATGGCCACGAGCGGCCCCGGGGCGACGAACCTCGTCACGCCGCTCGCCGACGCGTGGATGGACTCGGTGCCGGTCGTCGCCATCACCGGCCAGGTGAGCTCCGCCGCCATCGGGACCGACGCGTTCCAGGAGGCCGACATCCGCGGCATCACCTTCCCGATCACGAAGCACAACTTCCTGGTGACGAAGGCGGACGAGATCCCGCGCGCGATGGCCGAGGCCTTCCACATCGCCTCGAGCGGGCGCCCCGGCCCGGTGCTCGTCGACATCACGAAGGACGCCCTCCAGGCACACACGACCTTCTCGTGGCCGCCGAAGATCGACCTGCCGGGGTACCGCCCGGTGACCAAGCCGCACGGCAAGCAGATCCGCGAGGCCGCCAAGCTCATCGCCAAGGCCGAGCGTCCGATCCTGTATGTGGGTGGCGGGGTCATCCGGGCCCGGGCCAGTGAGCAGCTGCGCCGGTTGGTCGACCTCACCCAGATCCCGCTCGTCACCACCCTGATGGCGCGCGGCGCGGTCCCCGACAGCCACCCGCTGCACCTCGGGATGCCCGGGATGCACGGCTCGGTCGCCGCTGTGACGGGTCTGCAGCAGAGTGACCTGATCATCGCGCTGGGCGCCCGCTTCGACGACCGGGTCACCGGACAGCTCTCGACGTTCGCCCCGGGCGCGAAGGTGATCCACGCCGACATCGACCCGGCAGAGATCGGCAAGAACCGCGCGGCGGACGTCCCGATCGTCGGCGACTGCGCGGCCGTCATCGAGGACCTCATCGCCCAGATCACGGCCGACCACGAGGCCGGCCGCGTCGGTGACTACCGCGAGTGGCGTGAGCTCACCGCCCGGTGGGCGAGGGAGTACCCCGTCGGATACACGCCGCCGGAGGACCCGCACGCCCTCTCGCCGCAGTACGTCATCGAGCGGCTCGGCGCCATCGCCGGCCCCGACGCCACGTACGCCGCCGGTGTCGGGCAGCACCAGATGTGGGCCGCCCAGTTCGTCAGGTACGAACGCCCGAACAGCTGGCTCAACTCCGGTGGGCTCGGGACGATGGGCTACGCCGTGCCCGCCGCGATGGGCGCCAAGGCCGCCGACCTCGACCGCGTGGTCTGGGCGATCGACGGCGACGGCTGCTTCCAGATGACGAACCAGGAGCTGGCCACCTGCGTCATCAACAACATCCCGATCAAGGTCGCGATCATCAACAACTCCTCGCTCGGCATGGTCCGCCAGTGGCAGTCGCTCTTCTACAACGAGCGCTACTCCAACACCGACCTGCACACCTCGGTTGGCTCCCGGGTGCCGGACTTCGTGAAGCTGGCCGAGGCATACGGCTGTGTCGGTCTGCGCTGCGAGCACGCCGAGGACGTCGACGCGGTCATCCAGAAGGCGATGGAGATCAACGACGTGCCCGTCGTCATCGACTTCGTCGTCGAGCGGGACGCCATGGTCTGGCCGATGGTCCCGGCCGGCGTGAGCAACGACGCCATCCAGATCGCCCGCGGCATGTCGCCCAAGTGGGACCGGGAGGACGACCCCGCCACCGAGCAGGACCTGGACGCCGACCTCAGCGGCATCCACCACGGCATGGAGCAGTCCGCGCTGTACCCCGAGGGCTACGAGCCGAAGGAGAGCGACCGATGAGCAAGCACACCCTGGCGGTTCTCGTCGAGAACAAGCCCGGCGTCCTGGCCCGCATCGCGAGCCTCTTCGCCCGCCGCGGCTTCAACATCGACTCGCTCGCGGTCGGACCGACCGAGCACCCCGAGATCTCGCGGATGACGGTCGTCGTCGACGTCGAGGACCTGCCGCTGGAGCAGGTGACCAAGCAGCTCAACAAGCTCATCGAGGTGATCAAGGTCGTCGAGCTGGACCCGGCGTCCTCGGTGCAGCGCCAGGTCATGCTCATCAAGGTCAAGGCGGATGCGGCGCACCGCCCGCACATCATCCAGACCGTCGAGCTGTTCCGTGCCGCCGTCATCGACGTCGGCCCGGACACGCTCACCATCCAGGCGACCGGGAACGGCGGCAAGCTCAAGGCGCTGCTCGACGTCCTCGAGCCCTACGGCATCAAGGAGCTCGTCCAGTCCGGGCACATCGGGATCGGCCGCGGCGCGCGTTCAATGACCGACCGGGCCCTGCGCACGGCCTGACGCCGACCCAGGCACCCCCAGGTGGGCGTACCAGAACGTGCCAATAGGAACGTTCTGGTACATCCCCGGCCGGACCAGAACGTGACAATAGGAACGTTCTGGTACACCCCCGGCCGGACCAGAACGTGCCAATAGGAACGTTTTGGTACACCCCCGGCCGGACCAGAACGTGCCAATAGGAACGTTCTGGTACACCCCCGGCCGGACCAGAACGTGACAATAGGAACGTTCTGGTACACCCCCGGCCGGACCAGAACGTGACAATAGGAACGTTTTGGTACACCCCCGGGCGGTGCGTCCACGGCTCGGGCGAGGTGTCCACAGCGCCGGGCCACCGCATACGCTCGACCCAGAACCCAGCCTGACCACCGACTCGACCTCAGCTCGACCAGGTCACACACGTCAGTGCGACCACCGAATCACTGCACACCGATCACTGCACATCTGACAACGAAGGAGAGGCCACCGCTATGGCCGAGATGTTCTACGACGACGACGCCGATCTGTCCCTCATCCAGGGCAAGAAGGTCGCCGTCATCGGCTACGGCAGCCAGGGGCACGCCCACGCCCTGTGCCTGCGTGACTCCGGCGTCGACGTCCGCGTCGGCCTCGCCGAGGGCAGCAAGAGCATCCCGAAGGCCGAGGCCGAGGGACTGACCGTCAAGACCGTCGCCGACGCGGTCAAGGAGTCCGACTTCGTCGTCATCCTCACCCCGGACCAGGTCCAGCGCCACGTGTGGGCCGACCACATCGCGCCGAACCTCAACCCGGGCTCGACCGTCCTCTTCGGCCACGGCTTCAACATCCGCTTCGGGTACATCACCCCGCCGAGCGACAGCGACGTCATCATGGTCGCCCCGAAGGGCCCGGGCCACATCGTCCGGCGTGAGTACGTCGACGGCCGTGGCGTGCCGGTGCTCATCGCCGTCGAGCAGGACGCATCCGGCCAGGCCCTCGAGGTGGCCAAGTCCTACGCCAAGGCCCTCGGCGGCCTGCGCGCCGGCGGCATCAGGACGACCTTCACCGAGGAGTGCGAGACCGACCTCTTCGGCGAGCAGGCCGTCCTCTGCGGTGGCGCGAGCCAGCTCGTCATGTACGGCTTCGAGACCCTCGTCGAGGCCGGCTACCAGCCCGAGGTCGCCTACTTCGAGTGCCTGCACGAGCTCAAGCTCATCGTCGACCTCATGATCGAGGGCGGCATCGCCAAGCAGCGCTGGTCGGTCTCCGACACCGCGGAGTACGGCGACTACATCTCCGGCCCGCGGGTCATCGACCCCCACGTCAAGGAGAACATGAAGGCCGTTCTCGCCGACATCAAGAGCGGTGCGTTCGCCAAGCGCTTCATCGACGACCAGGACGCCGGCGCGCCGGAGTTCAAGGCGCTGCGCGAGAAGGGTGCCCAGCACCCGATCGAGAAGACCGGCCGCGAGCTGCGCAAGCTCATGGCCTGGCTCGACACCGAGCGTGACGCCGACTACGTCGAGGGGTCGGCCGCACGCTGACCGACTTCCTCGCCGGACTCTCCGTCCCCGTCGCCGCCCTTGGACTCTGGGCTTTCGCCCTGGTCCGGGGCGGCGGCTACTACCTGCTGGGAGTCCTCATGCGAGGTCGGCCGGGTGGGCGGCTGGAGGCGTGGACCGAGCGTCGCTCACCCGGGGCCCTGACCCGCGCCGAGGACAAAGTCGGCCGCCTCGGGCCGAGAGCGATCATCCTCTCGTACCCGGTCTACGGGGTCTCCGCGTCCTCGCAGATCGTGAGCGGAGGACTGCGTATGCGGCTCTCCCGCTTCTATCTCGCGCTCGGGGTCGTGTCGCTCCCGTGGGCGATCATGCAGGCCATCGTCGGAGTCGCCGCGCTCCAGGCGCTCCTCGTGGGCCACGCACCGGCGCTCATCGGGCTGGCAGTCGTCGTCATCCTCATCATGGTGCTCTGGTCCCGCTGGCGACGCGTCCATGAGGACCGACGTCACGCGTGAGGCGGGTCGGTTGACCCCGCCGCAGCGGCGGGCGAGAGGACCGTCGCCGGGCGTCCTCATAATCGTTGCCTAGGCTTGTCCCCATGTTGGAGATGGTTCAGGGCTGGCCGGCCTGGGGCGTCTTCGCCTTCCTCTTCTTCGTTGCCTTTCTCCGGGGCAACGGGACCTACTGGATCGGCCGCGTGATCCGGGCAGGGGGAGCGCGCTCCCGATTTGCCGGGATGCTCGAGCGCCCCGGGATGCAGCGCGCCGAGCACTGGGTGCGCGCCGTCGGTCCGCCCGTCGTCGCCCTCGGCTTCCTCACCGTCGGCGTGCAGAGCGCCATCAACCTCTCGGCAGGGGCGCTCCGGATGCCTCAGCGCAGATGGTTGCCCGCTGTGGCGGCCGGCGCGCTGCTCTGGTCCGTGCTCTACACGACTGTCGGCCTGGCCTTCGTGGGTGCTCTGCTCGGGCGCATCGAGTGGTGGTGGGCCGCCCTGGCGGCCTCCGCCGTCGGGACGGTCGTCGTCCTGTCTGCCCGACTGCGTCGACGCAACAGCGTCGAGCTGGTCGAGCCCTGAGCCTGCTCCGGATCGGCTCGAAGGCCCTTCTCCCGGCGTCCTGCTGGTCCGTCAGGGCGCCGGCGTCGTCCGTATCCCGGGCGGGAGCGTCCGGATGCCGGGCACTCCCTAGACTGAAGGCGGCTCACAAGGGCGTGGACCGACGGTGACGTGCCCGATCGCGGGCGCGTCGCATACCCTCGATTCCGCTTCATCCAACCTGCACAGCCTAGGAGCGCACCCGTGACCAAACCGGTCGTCCTCATTGCCGAAGAGCTCTCACCCGCGACGATCGATGCGCTGGGGCCTGACTTCGAGGTGCGCTACTGCGACGGAGCGAACCGCGAGGAGCTCCTCCCTGCGCTCGCCGACGCCGAGGCCGTGCTCATCCGCTCCGCGACGAAGATGGACGCCGAGGCCATCGCGGCAGCGAAGAAGCTCAAGGTCATCGCACGCGCCGGAGTCGGTCTCGACAACGTCGACACCCCCGCCGCGACCAAGGCCGGCGTCATGGTCGTCAACGCGCCGACCTCGAACATCACCTCCGCCGCCGAGCTCGCCGTCGGGCTGCTGCTCGCCTGTGCCCGCAACATCGCCCCGGCGAACGAGGCCCTCAAGCAGGGCCAGTGGAAGCGCAGCAAGTACGGCGGCGTGGAGCTGCTCGACAAGACCGTCGGCATCATCGGCTTCGGCCGGATCGGCCAGCTCGTCGCCGAGCGGCTCAAGGGTTTCGGCGTGGAGCTGCTGGCCTACGACCCGTACGCCAGTGCCCAGCGCGCCGGCCAGCTCGGCGCCCAGCTCGTGAGCCTCGACGAGCTCCTCACCCAGTCGGACTTCATCTCCGTCCACCTGCCGAAGACTCCCGAGACCGTGGGACTCCTCGACGCGGACGCGCTCGCCAAGGTCAAGCCCGGCGTCCGGATCGTCAACGCGGCCCGCGGCGGCATCATCGACGAGGAGGCGCTCGCCGACGCGATCCGCGAGGGTCGAGTCGCCGGTGCAGGCCTCGACGTCTTCGCCCAGGAGCCGACGACCTCGAGCCCGCTCTTCGAGTTCGAGTCCGTCGTCGTCACGCCGCACCTCGGGGCGTCCACCGACGAGGCGCAGGAGAAGGCCGGTGTGGCTGTCGCCCGCTCGGTCCGCCTCGCGCTCTCCGGTGACCTCGTCCCCGACGCGGTCAATGTCGACGGTGGCCACGTGCCCGAGGAGGTTCGTCCCGGCATCGCTCTCGTGGAGAACCTCGGTCGGATCTTCACCGCGCTCGCCGGCGCGTGCCCGGTCCAGCTCGACGTGGACGTCAAGGGTGAGATCACCGAGCACGACGTGAGCATCTGGAAGCTCTCGGCGCTCAAGGGCCTCTTCACCGACATCACTGACGACCCGGTCACCTATGTCAACGCGCCGCTCATGGCCGCCGAGCGTGGGGTCCAGGTCCGGCTGCTGACCGACCCCAACGCCTACGACTTCCGCAACGTCACCGAGCTGCGCGGCACCCTCGCCGACGGCCGGATCGTCTCCGTCGCCGGCACGCTCACGGGCCCGCGCATGGTGCCCAAGGTCATCGGGGTCAACGGCTTCGACCTGGAGATCCCGCTGTCGCGCCACATGGCGTTCTTCACCTACGAGGACCGGCCCGGTGTCATCGGCCAGATCGGTGGCCTGCTCGGCGACGCGAACGTCAACATTGCCTCGATGCAGGTCGCTCGCAACGACGAGGCCACCGAGGCACTCGTCGCGCTCACCCTGGACTCCCGGATCCCGGACGACGTCCTGGCCTCCATCGCCGAGGTCGTCGACACCGAGGCAGTCCAGGTCGCCAACCTCGACTGACGGGTCGTCCGGCCCGGTTCGTCCACGTGACGTCGCTCTCATCGGGCGGAACGAGCGTCCATGATGCGGATATCCGGTATCCGGCGCTCGAGCACGGGCGTACCGTCGATTCCATGACCTCGCGGCGCGTACTCATTCGCAGCCGCGACGAGGTGAGTTAGTCGGTCCCCTCGTCGCGGTGATCCCGCGATGCCGCAGCGCTGCGGACTGACCGACACGAGTGGCTCGCCCCTCACCAGGGGCTCGAGCACCCACATCACACTCACCACGAACCAGCGACGACGCGATCAAGGAGACTGTCATGAGCGAAGAGGCACAGCGCGCCCGCCAGGCGCTGCAGGAGTCGATGGACCTGCGCGAGCAGGGCCACACCGACGAGTGAGCCCAACCCGATGAACGGGGCCCGTCCGGCGCTGCCGGGTGGGCCCCGTTCGCATGGTGAGGGGTTCACCGCGCGGCACGGTCGCAGCTGCTTGACCCGGTTGTGCCGGGTGACCGGGATATGCCCAGGTGGCCGGGTTGTCCCCGCGTGACCCGGCAATTGCACGGTCACCGGCCTGCAACCCGGTCGCGCGTTCGGAAGCCGGTCACCGGCGCACCTCCCGACACCACGACGTATGCGGTGGCTGGCCGACCCAGCCGGCCCACCGACTGCGGTGACCGTTTCGCGAGACGCAAGGTCCGCATACCGGGACGTCGCTCTAGTCTGTCCAGCTATGACTGAGAGCATCCCGACTTCGCTCGACATCGCCGTCATCGGGGGAGACGGCATCGGTCCGGAGGTCGTTGCCGAGGGACTGAAGGTCCTCACGGCGGCTGCCTCGGGGGTGAGTGTGACGACGACCGAGTACGACCTCGGTGCGCGTCGCTGGCACGCCACGGGGGAGACGCTTCCGGACTCCGTCCTCGAGGAGCTGCGCGGCCACGACGCGATCCTCCTCGGCGCCATCGGCGACCCGAGCGTGCCGAGCGGGATCCTCGAGCGGGGCGTGCTGCTGCCGTTGCGCTTCGCCCTGGAGCACTACGTCAACCTGCGTCCGGCCACGCTGTTCCCGGGCGTGCGCAGCCCGCTCGACGTCGCGAGCGTGGCGCCTGACGGCATCGACTTCGTCGTGGTGCGGGAGGGCACCGAGGGCCCCTACGTCGGCAACGGCGGCTCCCTGCGCACGAACACTTCGAACGAGATCGCGACCGAGGTGAGCGTCAACACCCGCTTCGGCGTCGAGCGAGTCGTCCGCGACGCTTTCGCCCGCGCCCAGGCCCGTCCGCGCAAGCACCTCACGCTCGTCCACAAGCACAATGTGCTCACGCACGCCGGACACCTGTGGCGGCGCACTGTCGAGGCCGTCGGCAAGGAGTTCCCCGAGGTCGAGACCGCCTACCAGCACGTCGACGCCGCGACGATCTTCCTCGTCACCGACCCCGGTCGCTTCGACGTCATCGTCACCGACAACCTCTTCGGCGACATCATCACCGACATCGCGGCGGCGATCGCCGGCGGGATCGGCCTGGCTGCGAGCGGGAACATCAACCCCGACCGCAGCGTCCCGAGCATGTTCGAGCCGGTCCACGGCTCCGCTCCGGACATCGCGGGGCAGGGCAAGGCAGACCCGACCGCGACGATCCTGTCGGTCGCGATGCTGCTCGACCACGTCGGGCTCACCGGCGCGGCCACGCGCGTCGAGGAGGCCGTCGCTGCCGACCTGGCCGAGCGCGGCGACGCCGTCCGCTCGACCACGGCCGTCGGTGACGCCATCGCCGCCCGGCTGTAGCGCATACGGCTCCACCCGGACGCCGGCCACCCAGACGCGTCAGCCAGACACCGGCCATCCAGGCGCGCCACCCCCACGCGCCTGGCGAGCCCAGGGCTGTCACCCCGCGGCTGTCACACGGACGACTCAGCGAACCCGCCAGGGACGCGCCTAGAGAGTAGGTTTGGTCACATGACACTCTCCTTCCCAGTCACCCCAGCCGCGAACCCGCGCTCGGATGCCGAGCGCGCGGAGATCCTCGCGAACCCAGGTTTCGGCACCCAGTTCACGGACCACATGGTCGTCGCGACGTGGACCGAGGGACAGGGGTGGCACGACGGGAAGGTCGTCGAGTACGGCCCGATCACGCTCATGCCGGCGGCCGCGGTGCTGCACTACGCCCAGGAGATCTTCGAGGGGCTTAAGGCCTACAGGCACGCGGACGGCTCGATCTGGTCGTTCCGGCCGGAGCAGAACGCTCAGCGCCTCAACCGCAGCGCCACCCGGTTGGCACTGCCGCAGCTGCCGGAGGAGGACTTCCTCGCCTCCCTGCGCGCCCTCGTCGAGGTCGACCAGGCCTGGGTGCCGGCTCACGACGCGGGGGAGTTCAGCCTCTACCTGCGCCCGTTCATGTATGCGTCGGAGGCCTTCCTCGGCGTCCGGCCGGCCAAGGAGATCACCTACTCGGTCATCGCCTCCCCGGCCGGCGCATACTTCTCCGGCGGTCTGAAGCCGGTGTCGCTGTGGCTGTCGACCCAGTACTCCCGGGCCGGCCAGGGCGGCACGGGCGCCGCGAAGTGTGGCGGCAACTATGCGGCCTCGCTCGCTCCGCAGCTCGAGGGAATCGAGCACGGCTGTGACCAGGTCGTCTTCCTCGACTCCTCGACGCACACCTACATCGAGGAGCTCGGCGGGATGAACCTGTTCTTCGTCATGAAGGACGGCCGCATCCTCACTCCGCGACTGACCGGCACGATCCTCGAGGGCGTCACGCGTGCGTCGATCCTCGAGCTCGCCAAGGAGATCGGTCTCGACCCCCGAGAGGAGCAGATCGAGATCGACGTCTGGAAGGAAGGCGTCCGCTCGGGTGAGATCCAGGAGATCTTCGCCTGCGGGACCGCCGCCGTCGTCACCCCGGTCGGCGAGCTGCGGTGGGAGGGTGGCTCCGCTCCCTCGACCGCGGGCGAGTCCGGCGGTGAGGTCACCAAATCCATCCGGCAGCGGCTGCTCGACATCCAGTACGGCCGCGCCGAGGACACCCACGGCTGGATGACCCGGCTCGTCTGAGCTGCCTCGTCCTGCTGCCGGCTCGGCACCTGCTTCGATGTCTGTCTGGTGTGGTGGTCCTCAGTGAGACCACCTGCTCCCCGGCTCATCGCCACCGACCTCGACGGCACCTTCCTGCGTACTGACGGGACGGTGAGTGAGCGCAGCGCCCAGGTGTGGGCCGCCTTGCCGGAGCGGGGGATCGAGACCGTCCTGGTGACTGCGCGACCGCCGCGCTGGTTGCACGACCTCGAGCACGTCGTCGGCAGGCATGGCATCGCGATCTGCGGCAACGGCGCCTTCGTGTATGCGGTGGCCGAGCGGGAGGTCATCGAGGCCCACGGCTTCGACCGGGACGTCATCGCCGACATCATCACGGACCTGCGTGCCGAGGTGCCGTCGGTGACCCTGGCGACCGAGACGGCGGTCGGTGCCTTCTTCGAGACGGCCTGGGCGCCGGCACGCGAGGACCGGACGTTCCCGATGTCGCGCGGTGACCTCGACGTCCTGCTCTCCGCTCCGGTGGGCAAGCTCCTGGCGCTCGCGCCGGAGCTCGTGACCGAGGACTTCCTCCGCACCGTCGAGGACGTGCTGGCGGGTCGGGGCCATCTCGCCTTCTCAGGTGTGTCGGGGCTCGCGGAGATCAATCCCCTCGGGGTGACCAAGGCCGCCGCGCTGGAGCGGTGGAGTGCCGAGCGGTCGGTCGCAGCGGAGCACGTGTGGGCATTCGGGGACATGCCCAACGACCTTCCGATGATCGAGTGGGCTGGGCTGGGGGTGGCGGTGGCCAACGCGCACCCGTCGGTGCTCGCGGCTGCGGACCGCGTCGCCCCGAGCAACGACGAGGACGGGGTGGCCGTGACCGTGGAGCCGTTGCTCGCCGGGTGAGCCTTGCCACCGGGCAGCCATGCTCATCCGAGTGGACCTCCCTCACCGTAGAGCCGTGCCCGCAGGGTGAGCCTTCCTGCGTCCGGCGTTCGGAGTACCGGAGAATGGTCGGATGAGCACCCGCACCCGATTCGCGATCGCGACTGGCGCTGCCGGTGCTCTCGGCGCCCTGGCGGTGGCGGCGACCCGGACGGGGCGCAACGTCGGGACCCAGATCGGCGGGATCCCGGACGGGGACCGACTGACCCGGATGCAGCGTTCCCGACAGTGGCGCGATGGCAGGTTCCGCAACCGGGACCGTCGGGCGGGGGACACCCCGGCTGCCGACAGCATCGGAGCACGGGACGTCGCGCGCCGCTTCCTCATCGAGCGACCGCAGCGGGGGCCCAATGCGCCGGTGCCCCTGGCCTCCGAGGGGGTCGAGCTGCCTACCGAGGGGCTGCACTTCAGCTGGCTGGGGCACGCCTCGGTCCTGGTCTCGCTCGGCGGCGAGCGGCTGCTCTTCGACCCGGTGTGGAGCGAACGCTGCTCGCCCAGCCCCCACGTGGGACCCCGCCGGCTGCACGCCATCCCATGCGATCTCTCCGACCTGCCCCCACTTCGGGCAGTCGTCATCAGCCACGATCACTACGACCACCTCGACATGGAGACCATCCGCTCCATTCACGAGCTGCAGCCTGTCTGCGAGTTCGTCGTTCCGCTCGGGGTGGGTGCCCACCTCGAGCGCTGGGGTGTGGAGCCGCGGAACACCATCGAGCTGGACTGGGACGAGTGCCACCGCGTGGGCTCCATCGAGCTGACGGCGGTGGCGTGCCAGCACTTCTCGGGACGGGGCCTGCACCGGAACAACACCCTGTGGTCCTCGTGGGCGGCCCGCTCGCCCGCCGGATCGGTCTACTTCTCTGGCGACACGGGGTACTTCTCCGGGTTCGAGGAGCTCCGGGACGCCTACGGTCCGTTCGACGTGGCGTTCATGGCGATCGGCATGTACGACCCGGCGTGGCGGGCGATGCACCTCAACCCCGAGGAGGCCGTGCAGGCCGGGCTCGAGCTCGGCGCCGGGCTGCTCGCTCCGATCCACTGGTGCACCTTCGCGCTGGCGCCGCATGCCTGGTCCGACCCTCCCGAGCGCTTCGTGACGGCCGCGGAGGAGGCGGGCGTCGCATACGTCATCCCGCTCGTGGGCCAGCCCGTCGCGGTCGCCGAGCCACCCCGGACCAAACCGTGGTGGCGCCCCTAATCGCGTTTGGTTCGTTCTTCCCCAGATCGGAGCGCTACAGCGCTCCGATGTGATGACTACGACCCGGTTGGGACGTGGTCGGGGAAGTTCACAGCAGCCCGCCTGCTCGCGTGTGTCGTCCACATCGCCCCGACGGCGGCTGCCGACGTCGCAGGTCCGGTCCAGCGTGGGGCGATGGACGACCACTGCATGACCATGGCCGAAGCAGCCGGTGGCGTGTTCTCACGAGTCGAGGCTCTCCGCTGGGGGATGAGTGACAACGACCTGACCCGGCTGGTCCGGGCCGGTCGACTCACCCGACCCAGACGCGGTGTGTATGCGCTGCCCACCTCCGGCGGGAACCGCGAGGAGGAGCACGCGTACCGGGTCAGGGCGATCCTGCGGGGTCGACCTGCGTCCTGCGCGGCAGCGCGATCCACGCTCGCCCTGGCCCAGCTGCCACTCGTGAGGGCCGACCTGTCCACCGTGCTGCTGTGCGGGGCCGGCAAGGAGCGCTTCCGCCGGGGAGACGTCGTCACCTATCCGCTGCCGAGCGGGGAGAAGGGCATCACGATCGGCGGCGCCCCGTCGGTCAGCATCGAGACCGCGATCTTCCAGACGGTCGCGCGTGACGGTCTGACGACCGCGATCGTCGCGGCGGATGCTGCCCTGCACCGCGGACTCGTCACTCCGGAGTCGCTCGAGCGCCGTCGGGTCGGGCTGCGGAGGTTGGCACCGCGCGGGCGTCAGCTGATGGAGTCCGTAGACGGTGCGTCGGAGTCTCCGGGCGAGAGCCTGATGCGACTGATCCTCGTCGGGTTGGGGCACGACGTGCAGATCCAGGTCGTCATCACCACGCCCGACGGGGAGTTCGTGGCCAGGGTGGATGCGCTCGTGGACGACTGGATCGTCATGGAGTTCGACGGTGCGGGGAAGTACGGCGACGCCGACGGGCGGGACGCGCTCATCCGCGAGAAGCGACGAGAGGACGCCCTGCGCGCCCTCGGATACATCGTGGTGCGGGTGACCTGGCGGGACCTCTTCACGCCCGGACGGGTCGCGGCCCTGGTGCGGGCTGCCCAAGCGCAGCTGCGGGCCCGGTCTGCCACTCCTCGAGCAGCCGCACGCTGAGCGCGCTGACCGCCGAGGAGCGGTTCGCTGTCATCAGATCGGAGCGCTACAGCGCTCCGATCTGGGGAAGAACGAACCAAACACGGTCAGGAGGGGCGGAGCATCGCCGGCTGAAGGTAGGTCGCGGGGCCGCGCCGGAACAGCAGGGGACGTGGGCCGCCGGAGGAGCTGCCGCGCTCATCGGTCGGGACCACGAAGCCGTCGGTGGAGAGCACCTTGCGGCGGAAGTTGCCCAGGTCGGGCGCGACGCCCCAGACAGCGGCGTAGACCGCGCGCAGCTCAGCGAGCGTGAAGGGCTCGGTGACGAACTGTGTTGCGAGAGTGGTGTACTCGAGCTTGGACCGGACCCGCTCCAACGCGTCGGCGACGATCTCGGCGTGGTCGAACGCGAGGGGTGGTCCGTCCTCGTCCAGCACGTCCTCGACGGTCCACCACCGCGCGTCGCTGGCGTCCGAGCCGGCCTGCGGCTCAGCGAGGTTCGGCGCCAGGACGACGTGTGCGATGGAGACCACGCGCATCCGCGGATCCCGATCCGGGGCCGAGTAGGTCTTGAGCTGCTCGAGGTGCACGGACAGCTCGCCGAGCGCGGTCTCCTCGGCCAGCTCGCGCTTGGCCGCCGTGAGGGCGTCCTCGTCGACGTCGATGAACCCGCCCGGCAGCGCCCAGTGGCCGGCGAAGGGCTCGTTCGCGCGCTCGACGAGGAGCAGGGACAGGGCGCCGTCGCGGATCGTGAAGACCGCGAGGTCGACCGTCACCGCGAACGGAGGGTAGGCGCTGGTGTCGTAGTCGGTCGGGGCACTCATGGTGATACCTCCATACATCCGGCCGCCCGCATCTCCTCCAGGGCGCTCGCGACCGTATCCGGGGCCACCCCCGCGTGCAGCCCTTCCAGGAGCCGAACGGTGAGCCCGGCCTCGGCGGCGTCGAGGGCGGAGGCCCGCACGCAGTGGTCGGTGGCGATCCCGCACACATCGACTGCGGTGATGCCCTGCTCCCGCAGGACGTCCAGGAGAGCTCGGCCGTCGTCGGTGACGCCCTCGAAGGCGGAGTATGCGGGCACCCCTTGGCCCTTGCGGACATGGACGTCGACCCCCGTGGTGTCGAGCTCCGGTGCGTACTCGGCGCCCGGGGTGCCTTGGACGCAGTGCGCAGGCCACTCGTCGAAGTGGCCGGCATTGCTCGACTCCGGCTCGTGCCAGTCGCGCGAGGCGACGACGAGCGCATACGAGTGCTCGCTGTTGACGAGCCTGCTGATACGTGCGGCCACCTCACGGCCGCCCTCGACCGGGAGGGAGCCTCCCTCGCAGAAGTCGTTCTGGACGTCGACGACGAGGAGCGCCCGCTTCGCCTCCTCTGTCCCCTCGATGTGCGCGCTTGTCTCGGTCATGACGGTTCCTCCTCGGATACGGTCTGGCGGGCGGTCCCGTGGCTCACCTGACGGACGTCGTGGGGCAGCTCGGCAAGGGTTCTGGCCACCTGCTCGCGGCTCTCCTCCAGGGTGGGCTGGGGCATGATCTCGCCGGCCCGGACCACGTGGTGCTGCACCGGGTCCGCGCCCTCGGGGACGTGGCCGTCGCGGGAGAAGAACTCTCTGCCATCGGGAAAGCGGTAGGCCGTCTTGCGGCCGCCGAGGGACGCCTTGGACTCCGACGACTTGGCGACCGACCGCAGCTCGCCGCCGAGCTCGTCGGCGACGGCCACGAGCTTGTAGACCATGCCTGCTGTCGGGTGGCCGGACCCCGTCGCCACTCGGGTGCCGACTCCGTAGCCGTCGATCGGCGCATCGGCGAGCGCAGCGATGACGTACTCGTCGAGGTCGCTCGTGACGATGATCTTCGTCGACGTCGCACCGAGCTCGTCCAAAAGGATGCGCGCCCGGCGCGACTCCACGGCGAGGTCACCCGAGTCGATGCGGATCGCACCGAGCTCCGGCCCAGCCACCTCGATCGCGGTGCGGATGCCTTCCTCGATGTCGTAGGTGTCGACGAGCAGCGTCGTCCCGACGCCGAGCGCCCGGATCTGGGCCTCGAAGGCGTCGCGCTCGCTGCGGTGGGCGAGGGTGAAGGCGTGCGCCGCCGTGCCGATGGTGGGCACCGCATACCGTCTGCCGGCGGCGAGGTTGGAGGTGCCGGAGAAGCCGGCGAGGTATGCGGCCCGTCCGACCGCGACCGCCGCCTCCTCGTGCGCGCGCCGGCTCCCCATCTCCATGAGCGGGCGCCCCTCGGCCGCGATGGTCATGCGGGCCGCGGCCGAGGCGATGGCGGTGTCGTGGTTGAAGATCGAGAGCGCGAGTGTCTCGAGGAGGATGCACTCCCCGAGGCGTCCGCTGATGGTGAGGACGGGGGAGTGCGGCCAGTAGAGGTCGCCCTCGGCGTAGGCGAGGATGTCGCCGGAGAACCGGAAGTCGCCGAGCCAGTCGGCCGCCTCAGGCGTGAGTGCGCCGTCCGTGATCAGCCACTGCTTGTCCTCGGCGGTGAAGGTGAACTCCGGCAGCGCGTCGAGGAACCGACCGAGTCCGCCCAGGATCCCGAAGCGACGCCCCTCGGGCAGGCGCCGCGCGAACAGCTCGAAGACCGCAGGGTGGTCAGCGGTGCCGTCGGCGACGAACGAGCTGAGCATGGTCAGCTCGTACTTGTCGGTGAGTAGACCGGGAGTCACCACTGTGCCTGTCATTGCACCTCCGATTAGTCAGATTGACTATAACGGCGCGCGTGTGGTCCGGTCCACCGGGCGGCGACTGCCCATCATGTGGACACCACTGGGTATGCGGTGATCGCCTTGGCAGAGTGGGGCTCGTGATGACCTTCCGTGCCGCGACCGCGGCCGTCATTATCGACTAGCGCGACGAGCCCAGCTCGTCGCGCAGACCTCCCGCACCCGGGGGGTCTTTTGCTTTGTCGGGAAGGTTTCACACCTGAGAAGACCTGGCCGGCGGAGCAGACAGGACCGGCCCACACCCCAGGGCGGGACCTGGCACAGCGTTGGTCGACAATGGACATCGGGAGCGGCTCACGTGAGGCTGCGCGCGTGGCGCCGGCGTCGAGGTGAACCCGGCCGGCCGGGTCCTCGTCGATGGTGGCGCCCGCGGCACCTCGGGTGGGACCTCTCCGACCCCAGGGCCGTGGACCGCGGCCGACCGAGATCTTCCTGACGAAGCGAAAGAACGATGACGACCGACGCATCGCCCGCCCCCGGCTCCCTCGAGGTCGCCGACCTGCATGTCTACGACACGACCCTGCGCGACGGCGCGCAGCAGGAGGGCCTGAACCTCTCCGTCGCCGACAAGCTGGCCATCGCCCGGCACCTCGACGACCTCGGAGTGGGCTACATCGAGGGCGGATGGCCCGGGGCCAACCCGAAGGACACCGAGTTCTTCCACCGGGCCCAGACCGAGTTGCAGCTGCGCAACGCGACGCTCGCGGCCTTCGGCTCTACCCGCCGCGCCGGCGGACGCGCGGCCGAGGACCCCCTCACCCTCGCGCTGCTCAACTCGGGTGCCCCCGTCATCACGCTCGTCGCCAAGTCCCACACGGAGCACGTCGAGCGGGCCCTGCGGACCACGCTGGCCGAGAACCTCGAGATGATCCGCGACACCGTCACCTTCCTCCGCGGCGAGGGACGGCGGGTCTTCGTCGACGCGGAGCACTTCTTCGACGGCTACCGACTCGACCGCGACTACGCCTTCGAGGCAGTCCGCGCGGCGATGGAGTCCGGCGCCGAGCTCGTCGCTCTGTGCGACACCAACGGTGGGATGCTGCCGGACCAGGTCGCCGACGTCGTCGCCGACGTCCTCGAGGCGACCGGTGCCAAGGTCGGCATCCACTGCCACAACGACACCGGCTGTGCCGTCGCGAACTCGATGGCTGCCGTCGACGCGGGGGCCACCCACGTCCAGGGGACCATCAACGGCTACGGCGAGCGGACCGGCAACGCCAACCTCGTCACCATCGTCGGCAACCTGCAGCTCAAGAAGGGCCTGCAGCTGGTCGAGCCCGAGCAGCTGCGCGAGGCGACGCGCATCTCGCACGCCATCAGCGAGATCACCAACGTCCCGGCCTACTCCCGTCAGCCCTACACGGGATCGAGCGCCTTTGCCCACAAGGCCGGGCTGCACGCGAGTGCGATCAAGGTCGATCCCGACCTCTACCAGCACCTCGACCCGAGGCTGGTGGGCAACGACATGCGCATGCTCGTCTCCGACATGGCCGGCCGGGCCTCGATCGAGCTCAAGGCCAAGGAGGTCGGCATCGACCTCGATCCAGAGTCCGAGCAGGGCAAGGCCGCGATCGCCTCGATCCTGGCCCGGGTCAAGGACCTCGAGCTCAAGGGCTGGACCTTCGACGCGGCCGACGCCTCCTTCGACCTGCTCCTGCGCCGCGATCTCGGCCTCGTGCCGGACTTCTTCGACGTGGAGTCCTGGCGGGTCATCACCGACCGCCGCGCCACGGATGCCGCCATGTCGGAGGCGACCGTCAAGGTCGTTGCGGCCGGTGTCCGCCAGGTGCAGACGGGGGAGGGGAACGGTCCGGTCAACGCGCTCGACCACGCCCTGCGCGCCTGCCTGGCCGCCGCATACCCCGAGCTGGAGAAGTTCGAGCTGATCGACTTCAAGGTGCGCATCCTCGACGCATCGCACGGCACCGACGCTGTCACCCGCGTGCTCATCGAGACCAGCGACGGTGCGACGACGTGGACCACCGTGGGCGTCGCCGCCAACATCATCGAGGCCTCGTGGATGGCGCTCGTCGACTCGATCACCTACGGTCTGCTGCGCGCCGGGGTCGAGCCACGCTGAGGCGGGTTCAACCCGTTACGTGACGAGGGGCGGGGAGCGGTCGACTCCGACCGGTCCCCACCCCTCGCGGCCCAACCCTCAGTCCTGGGCGCGCCAGATCCGCGCGAGGTAGTCGACCATCGACCGGTCCGAGCTGAAGTACCCGGTACGGGCGACGTTGAGGATCGCCGAGCGGGACCAGGCGTCGGGATCGGCGTAGGCCTTCTCGACCTTGTCCGAGACGTCGAGGTAGGAGCGGAAGTCGGCCAGGGCCATGAAGCGGTCCCGGTAGAGCAGGTCGTCGATGACCGGTGCGGCGGCCTTCCGGTCGCCGCGGGTGAAGTGCCCGCTCGCGATGAGGTCGATGGCCGCCCGGAGCACCTCGTCCTGGCGGTAGTAGTCCGTCGGGACGTAGTTCTCCTGGAGGGCGGCGACCTCCGGCTCGCTCATGCCGAAGAGGAAGAAGTTGTCGTCCCCGACGAGCTGGCGGATCTCGACGTTCGCGCCGTCGTCGGTGCCGATCGTCAGCGCGCCGTTGAGGGCGAACTTCATGTTGCCGGTGCCGGAGGCCTCCTTGCCGGCGAGGGAGATCTGCTCGGAGAGATCCGCGGCGGGGATGAGCACCTCGGCGAGGGTGACGTTGTAGTTCGGGGGGAAGGCGACGGAGAGCTTGCCCTGCATCCGCTTGTCGGCGTTGATCGTCTCGGCCACGGAGTTGATGAGGAACATGATCTCCTTGGCCATGTAGTAGCCAGGAGCGGCCTTCGCGCCGAAGATGCACACGCGTGGGGTGAAGGAGTCGATGTCGATCCGACCCGAGAGCACGCCCTCGTAGGACGAGACGACGTGCAGGAGCTTGAGGGTCTGCCGCTTGTACTCGTGCAGGCGCTTGACCATGACGTCGACCATGCCGTCGAGGGGCAGGTCGAGGCCGTCCCTCGCGATGAGGGCCTCGCGCAGGCGGTCCTTGTTGCGACGCTTGACGTCCCGGAAGCGGGCCCGGAACGACGGGTCGTCGGCGAGCGGCTCGAGGCCGCGGAGCTGCTCGAGGTCGGTCACCCACGACTCGCTTCCGAGGGCCTCGGTGATGAGGTTGCTCAGGCCGGGGTTCGCGAGCCTGAGGAAGCGGCGCGGAGTGACGCCGTTGGTGACGTTGGTGAAGCGCTCCGGCCACATCCGGGAGAAGTCGGGCAGCACCTTGTCGCGCAGGAGCTGGGACTGCAGCTCTGCCACGCCGTTGACCTTCATGCTCGCGACCGTCGCGAGGTAGGCCATCCGCACCGCACGCTCGGGGTGGTCGGCGACGATGGACATGCGGCGCACGAGGAGCTCGTCGCCCGGGTTCTGCTCGCGCACCTTGGCGAGGAACTCCTCGTTGATGCGGTAGATGATCTCCAGGTGCCGCGGCAGCAGCCGCTCCAGCAGCGCGGTCGGCCACACCTCGAGGGCCTCGGGAAGCAGGGTGTGGCACGTGTATGCGAAGCACCGTCGCGTGATGTCCCACGCCTCGTCCCACTCGAACCCCTTGAGGTCGACGAGGATCCGCATGAGCTCTGGAATGGCGATGACCGGGTGGGTGTCGTTGAGCTGGAAGGTGATCCGGTCCGGCAGCCCCCGCAGGTCGAAGCCGTCGTCGAGGGTGCGGTCGATGAAGTCGCGCAGCGAGCACGCCACGAAGAAGTACTGCTGCTGCAGACGCAGCTCGCGGCCCTGAGGGGTCGAGTCCTCGGGGTAGAGAACCTTCGAGATGTTCTCGGCGAAGGTCTGCGCCCGGACCGCCTGCGCGTAGTCCCCGGCGTTGAAGATCTGCAGGTCGAAGTCGTGGGTCGCGCGAGCGCTCCACAGCCGCAACGTGTTGACGACACCGTTGCGGTAGCCCGGGACCATGATGTTGTAGGGGATGCCCTGGACGTTCCAGTCCGGGATCCACCGGCAACGCTCCCGGCCGGACTCATCCGTGTACGTCTCCGTGCGCCCACCGAAGTCGACCTGGACCGCCCGCTCGGGGTGCGGGAACTCCCACGGCGACCCGAGGCTCAGCCACGAGTCAGGGAGCTCGACCTGGCGGTTGCCCTCGAAGGTCTGGCGGAAGATGCCGTACTCGTAGCGGATGCCGTAGCCGATACACGGAACGTTCATCGTCGCCAGGGAGTCGATGAAGCAGGCCGCCAGCCGGCCGAGGCCGCCGTTGCCCAGGCCGGGCTCGACCTCCTGGGCCCGCATGAGGTCCATGTCGATGCCGCACTGGGCGAGGGCGTTCGTCGCGATGTCGGTGAGCTCGGTCGCCAGGAGGGCGTTGTCGAGCTGGCGGCCGAGCAGGTACTCCGCCGAGAGGTAGCCGACCATCTTGGTCGGGTTCGCCCGGTTGTGGGTCCCGGTCTCCAGCCAGCTCGCGACGAGGTAGTCACGGACGGTCTTGGCCAGTGCGAGGTACTGGTCGTTGACCGTCGCGCGGCTGAGCAGGACGCCCTGCGCCATGTTGAGCTTGCGCAGGAACAGCTCGACGAAGCCGTCGACGGTCTTGCGCGGCAGCTCCACCGGTCCCTTGGCGAAGGGGTGGGTCGGCGGGTGGACCGGGCCGAGGACGGTGTCGTGGGTGCTGGGTGCCTCGAGAGGGGAGGGAGGCTGAATGAAGTCCACCGGTGACCTTTCCATGCAGACGATCAGGGCGGGCTCGCAGTGGTGGTGCGGGCCCGAGGCTGCGTGACGAGGCTGCGACCCGACGAGGGGTGACGTCGCGGTCGCCGCGACGTCACGGCATGACTGCGGTAACGCTACCGCAGCAGACTGCCTAGAGCTGTCGCGCACCGGCCCCTGAGAGTATGCGGTCGCACACAGCGAGCAGCCGGTGCCGCAGGCCATTGGCCCGCGCGGTGAACTTCCGCTGGGCCTGCACATAGTGCCGCTTGCCCTCCGGCGTCTCGATGGCGATGGGCTCGAGGCCGAGGTCCCGCAGGTCGTAGGGGGAGGCGCGCATGTCGAGGACGCGGATCTCGGCGGCCAGCTCGAAGGCGTCCAGCACGAGGTCACCGGGGACGGCCGGGGCGAGCTTGAACGCCCACTTGTAGACGTCCATCCCGGCGTGCAGACACCCTGGTTGCTCCAGGTCGAGCTGCTCGTCCCGGGTCGGCTGGACCGCGTTGAGGGGGATCGCCTGCGGGGTGAAGAAGCGCACCGCGTCGAAGTGTGTGCACCGGAGCTGATGGCTGCGGACCACCTCGTCCGTGCCGTCGGAACCGAGGCGCAGGGGCCACCGCTTGTGCCGCACCTCGTCCTGGTCCACGCCGTACACCATCGCCCACTCGTGCAGGCCGAAGCACCCGGTGAGAGCGGGCCGGGACAGCGTGCGGGAGAGCAGCTCGCGGACGAAGCGGACCGTCGAGCCCCGCGCCTCCACGAACGCGTCCAGGTCCAGGGCCACCGAGCCGTCGGGGTCGGTGCGGAAGTGCCGCCACATGGCGATGGGCTCGTCGGCGGCCTCCGCCAGGATGATGTGCGGTCCCGGATGCCAACGGCGCAGCCGGGAAGGCGGGTTGTTGTAGTACACGAAGAGGAAGTCGGCCACCGGGTGCGAACGGCCCTGCACCCGACGCTCGCGGTGGGCCGCTGTCAGGGAGTCCGCGCGGGCCTCGTGCTCCGTGGCAAGGCGCTGCCAGGTGGCGCGGTCGAGGACGGTCACCGCACCAGGGTAGGTCCACCGTCGCGGGAGTCCGCGCTCCCGAACCAGGCTCGGACCGCACCTGGCCGCCGACAGGGCGCGCACCCGGTGGGCGATCACCCAGGCCCACCCGTGCTCGGCCCGGTCACCGGGGGAGGCGCGCCCCGCATACCCTTGCGTCATGCGTATCGCACGGTTCACGACAGGAGACGACCCCGCATACGGACTGGTCGACGCGACGGGAACGAAGATCGCCGAGATCACCGGTGACCCGCTCTACACGAAGATCGAGCTGACGGGCACGACCCACGCTGTCGAGGACGTGCGGCTCCTCGCTCCGGTCATCCCGCGCAGCAAGGTCATCGGGATCGGGAGGAACTACGCCGACCACGCAGCCGAGATGGGCAACGAGGCCCCGGCCGAGCCGCTCATGTTCCTCATCCCGAACACCGCAGTCGTCGGCCCCGGCGACCCCGTCGTCATCCCGCCGCTCACCTCGGAGGTGAGCTACGAGGGCGAGCTGGCGGTCGTCATCGGGCGGCTGTGCAAGGACGTCGAGCCCGAGGAGGTGTCGAAGGTGATCTTCGGGTACACCTGCGCCAACGACGTCACCGCCCGCGACCTGCAGCGCGGCGACGGCCAGTGGGCCCGCGCCAAGGGCATGGACACCTTCTGCCCGCTGGGCCCGTGGATCGAGACCGATCTCGACCCGAGCCGGCTCTCGCTCGTCACCCGGTTGGATGGGGAGGTCGTCCAGGACGGTACGACCGCCGACCTCGTGCACGGGGTCGCCGCGCTCGTCTCGTATGCGTCGCGCGCCTTCACCCTGCTCCCCGGCGACGTCATCCTCACCGGCACACCTGCCGGCGTCGGGCCTGTGGTCGCGGGTCAGAGTGTCGAGGTCGAGATCGAGGACATCGGCGTCCTGTCCAACCCCTTCGTCGCACGCTGATCCGGCGCCTCTCCGCGCCACCTAGAATCGACGTCACTATGAACGCCCCCACTCCCCGCCTGCGCGTCGCCCCGTCCCCGACCGGCGACCCGCACGTCGGCACCGCATACATGTCCTTGTTCAACCTGGCCTACGCCCGCCAGCAGGGCGGCCGGTTCGTCCTGCGGATCGAGGACACCGACCGGGCGAGGTTCCGCGCGGACAGCGAGCAGCAGGTCTTCGACACTCTGCACTGGCTCGGCCTGACCTGGGACGAGGGGCCGGACATCGGGGGGCCGTACGCGCCCTACCGGCAGAGCGAGCGGCTGGACACCTACCGCCCCTACGTCGAGCGGCTGCTGGAGAGCGGCGACGCCTACTACTGCTACTGCACGCCGGAGCGACTCCAGGAGATGCGCGAGCGTCAGCAGAGGCTCAAGCAACCGACCGGCTACGACCGCCTCTGCCTCGGCCAGACCCGCGAGGAGCGCGCTGAGCTGGGCGGCTTCTCCGAGACCCCCGTCGTCCGGATGCGGGTGCCCGAGGACGTCGAGCTCAGCTTCGAGGACCTCATCCGCGGCGAGGTGAGCGCGCCCTTCCCGGACGACCAGGTCATCCTCAAGGCGGACGGCTTCCCGACGTACCACCTGGCCGTCGTCGTCGACGACCACGAGATGGACATCACGCATGTGGTGCGTGGTGAGGAGTGGATCTCCTCGACCCCGAAGCACCTGCTCCTGTACAAGATGCTCGGTCTCACCCCGCCGAAGTTCGCGCACATGCCGCTGCTGCGCAACGAGGACAAGTCCAAGATCTCCAAGCGCAAGAACCCGGCGGCCCGCCTCACGTGGTTCCAGGAGGAGGGCTATCTCCCCGAGGCGCTCGTGAACTTCCTCGCCCTCCTCGCCTACCCGCCGATGCAGGAGGCGGACGGGACCGACCGTGAGGTGTTCACCTTCGGTGAGTTCTCGGACCGCTTCGACTGGTCGAAGGTCAACCCGGTCGGCCCGATCTTCGACATGAAGAAGCTGCTCTGGCTCAACGGCGTCTACATCCGCGAGCTCGAGCTCGGTGACTTCACGGCCCGCCTGCTGCCCTTCCTCGAGGAGGCCGGCGTCCTCTCCGGCAACCCCTCGCTCGGTGAGCTGGGCCGGCTCAAGGACGTGGCCGAGCTCATCCAGACCCGGATCGGGACCCTCAAGGAGGCAGCACCCCTCGTCGCGCCGTTCTTCATGGCGGACGACGAGCTCGAGGTCTCCGACGACGCCCGTTCCTCCCTGGCCGACAACGCCGCCGAGGTACTCGACGCCGCGATCGGCGCGCTGGAGCAGATCAGCGACGAGGGGTATGGCGTGCTCGGCTCGGAGAGCGACTGGAACGCCGGGCGGATCGAGGCCGATCTGCGCTCCGTGATCGTCGAGGGGCTGGGTATCAAGGCCCGCTTCGCCTTCGGCCCGCTGCGCGCCGCGGTCTCCGGGGCGCGCATCTCCCCGCCGCTCTTCGAGTCGATGGAGATCCTGGGGAAGCACTCCACGCTGACCCGCCTGCGTCGCCTGCGCGCGTCTCTCTGACGGCCACCGCTGGGTCCGGCTTCGCGCCAGACCGGTTCGTTGTCATCCAACGGGTTCGTTGTCATCACACCGGAGCGCTACAGCGCTCCGACCTGGGGGAGAACGAACCAAACGCGGGGTAGGGAGTGCGGGATTTGGGCGGACCCGACGGGACGGGTAGTATCGTCCCTCGGTTCGTCGCCCGCGCGGACGTACTTCGGAAGGCCTGTGAGACCAGGCGCGCCTGGTACGTACGAATGGGGCGGTGATACCCCTTGGGGTATGGTGTAATTGGCAACACTACTGATTCTGGTTCAGTCATTCTAGGTTCGAGTCCTGGTACCCCAGCCAGACATCCGGGTGGTCTCCACGGCCGCCCACCGGTGTCGATTGGGAAGAATCTTCCTCTACCGGTAAGGTTTCTCCTCGTGTCACGGCCCCGTTGTGTAGTGGCCTAGCACGCCGCCCTCTCAAGGCGGTAGCGCGGGTTCGAATCCCGTCGGGGCTACGTCGTGACGAAGGCCCACCTGGTTCTCCAGGTGGGCCTTCGCTGTTTCCTGGGGCTCAGTCCGTCCTCGTGGCCAGCTCCCGCCGCGCTGGTGAGGAGGATTGCTGCTGCTATCGCGACAGCCATCTTCCCCACGAGCGGCGACGCGCTGGTGAGGAGGATTGCTGCTGCGATAGCGACTGCCACATTCCCCACGAGCGGCGACGCGCCCTGGTAGAGAGGCTCGATCAGCCTTCGCCGGCCCGCTGGGCCTCCTGCTGGGCGGCGTGGCGGGCGAGCACCTCGGTGAGCTTGTTCGCGCCGGCGATGACGGTGGCTGCGTGCAGCCGGCCGGGCTGGCGGGAGAGGCGCTCGATCGGCCCGGAGATCGACACGGCGGCAATGACGCGGCCGCTGGGGGAGCGGACGGGCGCGGAGACCGAGGCGACGCCGGGCTCGCGCTCGCCGACGCTCTGGGCCCAGCCCCGCCGGCGGACGCCCGAGAGAGTGGTCGCGGTGAAGGCGGCGCCCTGCAGCCCGCGGTGCAGGCGGTCCGGCTCCTCCCAGGCCAGGAGGACCTGAGCGGCTGAGCCGGCGAGCATCGTCAAGGTGGCGCCGACGGGGATCGAGTCCCGCAGACCGACCGGGCGCTCCGCAGCGGAGACGCAGATCCGGTGGTCGCCCTGACGCCGGAAGAGCTGAGCACTCTCGTTCGTGTGGTCCCGCAGCGCGCCGAGCACGGGTCCGGCAGCGGCGAGGAGTCGGTCCTCACCGGCGGCCGCGGCGAGCTCGCTCATGCGCGGGCCGAGGATGAAGCGCCCTTGGAGGTCACGTGCGACGAGGCGGTGGTACTCGAGCGCGACCGCAAGGCGGTGAGCCGTGGGGCGCGCAAGACCGGTCGCCGTGACGAGCTGGGCCAGGGTTGATGGCCCGGCCTCCAGAGCACTGAGAACGAGGGCAGCCTTGTCGAGGACGCCCACTCCGCTCGAGTTGTCCATGCAATGATATTGACGTCTCATTGCCTGAGACGCAAGTCCGGGCGGGCGGAGGTCGTGACAATCTCGCGATGAGAGGGGTGTGCCCTGCGCGCGCGCCTTGAGATCCGCAAAAGTCGATGCCCTGCTCACGGGCGAGGAAGGTCTGCAGCCATGGCCCAGACTCTGGCCGAGAAGGTATGGGACGCGCACGTCGTGCGGCGCGCTGAGGGAGAGCCCGACCTGCTGTACATCGACCTGCACCTCCTGCACGAGGTGACCAGTCCTCAGGCCTTCGACGGCCTGCGTATCGCAGGTCGGCAGGTCCGGCGGCCAGACCTCACCCTCGCGACCGAGGATCACAATGTGCCGACGACTCCCGGGCCGATCACGGACCTCACGAGCCGCACCCAGGTCGAGACGCTCCGCCGCAACTGCGAGGAGTTCGGGATCCGGCTCTTCCCCATGGGTGACATCGAGCAGGGCATCGTCCACGTCGTCGGTCCGCAGCGCGGTCTCACCCAGCCCGGCATGACGATCGTGTGCGGCGACAGCCACACCTCCACCCACGGCGCCTTCGGGGCCCTCGCGTTCGGCATCGGGACCTCCGAGGTCGAGCACGTCCTCGCGACCCAGACCTTGCCGCTCAACCCCTTCAAGACAATGGCCGTCAACGTCACCGGCCGGCTGCAGCCGGGTGTGACCGCCAAGGACATCGTTCTGGCCGTCATCGCCAAGATCGGCACCGGCGGTGGCCAGGGCTACGTCATCGAGTACCGCGGCCCCGCCATCGAGGCCCTCTCGATGGAGGCCCGGATGACGATCTGCAACATGTCGATCGAGGCCGGCGCGCGCGCCGGCATGATCGCGCCGGACCAGACCACCTTCGACTACATCCAGGGACGGGAGCACGCGCCCACGGGGGCGGACTGGGACGCGGCCGTCGAGTACTGGAGCACCCTGCGCACCGATGACGACGCGACCTTCGACGAGGAGGTCTTCATCGACGCCGACACGCTCACCCCGTTCATCACGTGGGGCACCAACCCTGGTCAGGGTGCGCCGCTCGGGGAGGCGGTGCCGGACCCGGCGCAGATGGGTGACGACAACGAGCGCATCGCCGCCGAGCGCGCGCTGGAGTACATGGGCCTCACCCCGGGCACTCCCTTCAAGGAGATCGCCGTGGACACCGTCTTCGTGGGCTCGTGCACGAACGGCCGCATCGAGGACCTACGCGCCGCGGCCGAGGTCATCAAGGGCCGCCGAGTCGCCGAGGGGGTGCGGATGCTCGTCGTGCCCGGCTCGGCCAGGGTGCGTCTGCAGGCCGAGGAGGAGGGTCTGGACAAGGTCTTCACCGCTGCCGGCGCTGAGTGGCGCCTGCCGGGCTGCTCGATGTGCCTCGGCATGAACCCGGACCAGCTGGCTCCGGGTGAGCGCAGCGCGTCGACCTCGAACCGCAACTTCGAGGGCCGCCAGGGTAAGGGTGGTCGCACCCACCTGGTCAGCCCGCTCGTCGCCGCGGCCACCGCCGTGCGCGGCACCCTGTCGAGTCCGGCCGACCTCTGAGCAGCAGAGAGGAACGAGAGAGCCAAGCCATGGAGAAGTTCACCACCCACACCGGAATCGGTGTCCCCCTGCGCCGCAGCAACGTCGACACCGACCAGATCATCCCCGCCGTGTACCTCAAGCGGGTCACCCGGGACGGCTTCGAGGACGGCCTGTTCGCCGCGTGGCGCAAGGACGAGTCCTTCATCCTCAACCAGGAGCCCTATGCGGCCGGTTCGGTCCTCGTCGCCGGCCCTGACTTCGGCACGGGCAGCTCGCGCGAGCACGCCGTGTGGGCCCTGATGAACTACGGCTTCCGCGTGGTCATCTCGTCGCGGTTCGCGGACATCTTCCGCGGCAACAGCGGCAAGCAGGGCCTGCTCACCGCCCAGGTGGCCCAGGACGACGTCGAGCTGCTCTGGAAGTACCTGGAGAACAACCCTGGCGCCTCCGTCACGGTCGACCTCGAGTCCCGCACCATCACCGCCGGCGAGATCGTCTGCTCCTTCCAGGTCGACGACTATGTCCGGTGGCGCCTCCTCGAGGGGCTCGACGACATCGGGCTGACCCTGCGCAACGAGGAGGACATCACGGCCTTCGAGTCCTCGCGGCCGTCCTTCAAGCCGACGACCCTCACGGCCTGAGTCGCGACACGCCGGGGGATCGCGCACGTTTCTCCGGCGCGGCGCCCGCCCTCGACGGTTGTCCTGGGCTGCCGCCAATGTCGTTGCCCTGTCACGGTTTCGGACTTGGTATGCGGTTCCCGCCTGCGCCGTGAAATCCACCCAAAATAGTTGGCAGTCAGGGCAATTGGCGCCCCTTGTGTCTCAGCTGCTCGGGTCGCTGTTGCCGTAGAGCTGTGACTGGAGTGACTGCTGTGACTCAGCTCCAGACGAGTCCTGTTGTCGTGCAACGTCTTTCCCGTCAGATCGGAGGTCCCTAGATGGTGGATTCCGACCCTGCATAGGCATACCTTCGTGAGTGACGGCTGACGCCCGCCAGCCACCACAGCGCCGATGCCATCGGCTCACGAACGGAAAGAGATCTCCAGTGACCAAGAACGAGCTGATCAAGATCCTCGAGGCCAAGCTCGGCAGCCGGCGGGCTGCCATCGATGCGCTCGAGGCAGTCGTCGACACGATCATCCGCGAGGTCGCCAAGGGCGGCAAGGTGGGGATCACCGGTTTCGGAACCTTCGAGAAGGTCGCCCGCGCGGCCCGCACAGGTCGCAACCCGCGCACAGGTCAGACGGTGCGGATCCGCAAGACCTCCGTGCCGAAGTTCCGGGCCGGCACGCAGTTCAAGGAGTATGTCGCGGCTCCGAGCAAGCTGCCCAAGAGCGGCCTCGTGGGCCAGCGTGCCTCTGCGGGCACGGCTTCGGGTGCCGCGTCGGGCACGGCGAAGAAGGCCACGACCAAGGCAGCGGCCAAGAAGGCCGGGGCCGCGAAGAGCACCGCCAAGAAGGCAGCGACGAGCAAGACCACCGCGGCGAAGGCGGCCACGACCAGGAAGTCCTCGGCGAGCCGGGCGGCCACGACGGGCAAGACCGCGACCACGGCACGAGGCGCAGCCACCAAGTCCACAGCCAAGAAGACGACCACCAAGGCCGGGACCGCAAAGAAGACCGCCAAGAAGGCAGCGAAGTAGCAGCCCTCTCCAGAGAGACGACAGGACCCGCCCGAGCATCTCGGGTGGGCCCTGTCGTCTCCGGGGACTGTGGCACGCGATCGGGAAAGGTCAGGCGATCGTCTCGCCCTCGCCGATGCCGCGGAGGTACACCCTGGTGATGGTGCCGTCCGCGTCGCGGTCCAGGCTCACCCGCTGGCCGGGCCGGAGGAGCCGGAGGCCACCGGCCTCGAAGGCCTCGGCGGAGAAGGGGATTTCGAGCCCGTCGTCGAGCAGGACCGAGCCGGCGCCTGTCGCCGGTTCGAAGGTGTGCACCGATCCTTGAGCCATTCGCCCAGCCTACTGATCGGACAGCCCAGCCTACTGATCGGACAGCTGCGACCGGAGGAGCCGGCGGCGGACGTCAGCCGTCGCGGGTCCGAGCCCCAGCCGCACCGCACGGTCCCAGGCCTTGGGAGTATCGACGTCGCAGCGCAGCCGGTCCAGGGACA